>Ga0233341_1000004_pt1 | contig 46211 bp, 26 predicted proteins | sample GEONDECOMP247_FD_180672 | JGI IMG/M metagenome (GOLD analysis project Ga0233341, IMG submission 180672) | Leaf litter microbial communities from Shasta-Trinity National Forest, California, United States - GEON-DECOMP-247 | ecosystem: Environmental > Terrestrial > Plant litter > Unclassified...
AAATTAATATTGATAAATACATTATGATCTAAGTGAAATATTTCCTCTTAATCTATAAAAAGCTACAAGAATACTTAAACCTATAACTGATTCTGCACCTGCTATTGAGATAATGAATATGCTAAAAGTTTGCCCTATTCCATCATCGAAACTGAATGAACTAATTAAAATTAATAAAGTAACAGCTAATAGCATTATTTCTATCGCAATGATCATTAAGATAATATTTTTTCGATTTAAAATAAATCCTAATACACCAATTAAAAATAATAATAATGAAAGATTCATGGTTTAAATATTTGTAATTTCCTTTGGGAACCGGTAATAAATTAAGCGTACTAAACCTTAATATAAACTTATAAAATTTACATTGCAGAAGAGGGTTACAGAAGTAATCTGCGGTATTTCCCTTCTCCTACTTAGGATAGGAATCGCTTATACACTTTTAGAAAGAATGATTTTTATTTTTTCCAATATGAAACGATTTTAAATAGATAAAACATATGGACGATTATCGGAAACTAATCTAATAATAAATTAACAAAAACTAAATAATTTTATAACAGAAAAATAGCAAAATAATTACGCTCTGATTTTTAATTAAAATAACAATTGCCATATATAGTACGGCGGCTAGGGGGTTGAACCCATTCATATATAAAAAGCAGTGTATAGCAAACAAATAAATATATAAATTACCATATAAGTTTTTATGTTGATAGTTATTACAGTTATATCTAATTGTAAAATAAATATTAAAAAAGATAACACTGCATGTGTTTAAACAATTTATTTTTAGATCGAAGTAAACTTTAGACTAATACCAGTATTTTTTTATACTTTTAAGGTCTGCAACTATTAAAATATATAAGATTTTCAACTATAATTCTCTCTATTATGCAAATAGATACTTCAAATACAGGCATATAATTTAGAAAGGGGTTAATTAAAGTTAATTTTGTACAGAAAGGGGTTAATTAAAGTTAATTTTGTGCAGGAAGTATTTTATGCATGAAATAATATTGGTTTAACTAAACTAATTCTAAATTTGTTTATTAATTTAAAGCTTTTTCTATTTCTTCTATATTTTTAACTCGCAGATCTTCTAATTCTGTATTAATATAATAATTTAAAGATCTCAAGTGAGTTAAATGAGCCCTTATATTAGAAATATTATCTTCAGTTTTTGACATCTTTACAGATGGTGACCAGTCCTCTACTTCATAAGCATCATATTCATATGCATACATAGCTGTTTCTGGATTTCTACTTATAGCAAGTTTTTGCCCTTCAGTGGCTGAAAGATAAACATCTTTACCTAACGAAAATCCTTCGTGAGTATATTTAGTTTTTCTGGCTATTTCGCAAGCGTAAGCAGCACTATTGCTAGGTTCAGCTTCAGCTTGTAATGCAAGATTATTAAGATGGTTATATTCTGCATGAGTAGGATCCTCAGTTGCTAATGGGTTAGCTAACATCAGTATAGCTTTTTTAAGAGCCAGAAATTGAGTAGCTGGATCAACTATACTAAAGGTAACAGTCCATCTGGCATATTCCGCACCTGGTCCAATTTCTATCATATAAATAGGGTTTCCATGTGCCTGTGAGAATATACCTAAAGGGTTTGAATTTTCGTTCCCCGCACCTGAGCTCATAAAAATAAATGGATCAAATGTTAATGTATCCCCATTTAAGATTAATGAAGAGGGTTCTAATTCCATTAAAGTATAATTTAATAAAATTAAATAAACAAGTTCAGTAAAATTAGAATTGGAAATAAATTCAAATAAATTCATTTGAAAGAATATTAATATAGATAAGATAAATAGGCTAAAATTAAATGAATAAAATAAAATTTGTATTTTTAGAAGTAAATTTAGATTCTTTAAACCTGAGATTAATGCAAAGGAATAAAGTAAGAGATTATTTTTTAATAAAATTCCTTTAACTTTACCTGATGATACAGAGATTAAAATAAGTAGCGGTAATAATGCTATTGAGAAAATAGTTACAGAAACATAAAAACAAGTTTCTTTAATATTTGAAATCAATAGTCTAAATTTTCTTATTAATAATTCAGGGTAAGCGCTTTCTTTATAGAGTTCCAGTATACAGTATACTCTTAATACTAATAGATTTATTAAATTTAATATTGTCATAATTAAATATAAATTAAGATTGAGTGGGTAGAACGCCATATGCATGGAATGGTATAGGACTAGCCAATGCCCATTCTAAAGTATTTGCTGTTTGTGTTTCACTCTTAAATTGAACTGTATCAGAGAAGTATGAAGGTACTGCCCATGGATTATTACTTACTTCTTTACCGTTTGCAAATAAGTCATAAATAATATAACCGAATAAAACTGTAGCGATTACACTAATTAATGATCCAAAACTAGATACAGCATTCCATCCTGCGAATGCATCTGGATAATCTGGGATTCTTCTTGGCATTCCACTTAGCCCTAAGAAGTGTTGAGGGAAGAATGTTAAATTAACTCCAACAAACAGTGTCCAGAAGTGTATTTTTCCTAGTAATTCACTATATGTTAATCCTACGATTTTTGGCGTCCAGAAGTAAAATCCTGAGAATAATGCGAATACAGCCCCCATTGATAATACATAATGGAAGTGAGCTACTACGTAATAAGTATCGTGTAGAGCAATATCCATAGAAGCATTAGCTAATACAACTCCTGTTAATCCACCGATTGTGAATAAAGCGATGAATCCTATTGTGAATAGTAAAGGAGTAGTGTATCGTAGGCTACCTCCGTATAGAGTACCTAACCATGAGAAGATTTTAATTCCTGTTGGAACAGCAATAACCATTGTTGCAGCTGTGAAATAAGCTCTTGTATCGACATCCATTCCTACTGTGAACATGTGGTGAGACCACACTACGAATCCTAAGATTCCAATAGAGAACATAGCGTAAACCATTCCAAGATATCCAAAGATAGGTTTACCTGAGAATGTAGCAACAACGTGACTTACAATACCAAATCCAGGTATAATTAAAATATAAACTTCAGGGTGTCCAAAGAACCAGAATAGATGTTGATATAATACTGGGTCCCCACCTCCAGCTGGGTCATAGAAACTAGTATTGAAATTTCTATCTGTTAAAAGCATTGTGATAGCACCAGCCAATACAGGAAGAGAAAGTAATAATAGTATAGCTGTAACAAAAATAGCCCATACGAAAAGAGGCAATTTATGTAGGCTCATACCGTTAGTTCTCATATTCAATACAGTTGTTATAAAGTTAATTGCACCTAATAGTGAACTAACCCCAGCTAAGTGTAAACTGAAGATAGCTAAATCTACAGAACCACCTGAGTGTGATTGTACTCCTGATAATGGAGGATAAACTGTCCATCCAGTACCAGCACCGTTTTCAACTAGTGAACTAACTAGTAATAAAATTAATGAAGGAGGTAATAACCAGAATGAAATGTTATTTAATCGAGGGAAGGCCATATCTGGTGCCCCTACTTGAACTGGTAATAAATAGTTACCAAATCCACCCACTAAAGCTGGCATACGATTACCTCTACTGTTTCCAATAGAGCCGGACTATATCTTCAACCTTTAATAAAAATATTAGTTAGGTTGTATCGCGTATAGTCTCTGAGGATCCTACTAAGAAAACTATCATAAAATAGAGAGACTTACTCTACTTTCCATTTTTCTATTGGTTTCCTGCTGATTGCCCAATTCAAGCATATGTTACTGATTTAGAAGAGAGAATATTTAGTCTAAATACCCATTCTATCTAGTTTACTTGACTCTAAGGGGTTTCCAGCATACAGCGATAAGAAAGTTATAGATTACTCCATAACCCGGCTATGCCTATTTTTACTTATTATTGTCCTTCTTGTCTACGTAAGTAAGTTTCCATTGTTTTCGGTATAATTTCCCAACTTGTTCACCAGAAAGATAGTTTCGAATAGTTCCTCGATCACCTTTAATACCATTAACTAGTGAATTAATACTAGTATAAGTTTTTGTAAGATGCGGGTGTATTACATTTTCCGCTAATACAGGTTTACTAAAAGGTTGTACTGTTGCTAGATCATGTTGCAGTCGTACATTTGTTAATATTTCCTTGAAAGTGGGTAGATCTAGTTCTGTACCTGCTTCCATTTCTGTTAAAGGTTCATAAGAAATAAGAAATCGGTTAAGATATAGTTCACCACTCTCAGTATAACGTATTACTGTAGAACGATGGATTCCAATATGATCTGCTACATACTGAATACTATCACTAAGAAATATTAATTTAGCTTGTACTGTATCATAAATAAATATTTTAATACCTCGTGTTTTTCTAAAATAGTCACGCCAATATTGTGACATTGGTTCGTGATATCCTGTGCTACTAGCTACAAGATCTACGTTTAGATCTGGACTAAGTGTATCCATACAGTATTGTTCTAGTTCTACAGCCTTCTCACTAGAACTATTTGGTTCCATGATAAGTAGTGTAAGCGTTACACCTTGAAAACCATACTTGTGAAAGTATCGTAAAACTCGTCGATCACCTTTACTTAGAATACTAGGCATAAAATAAGAACATGCTCGTGCATATAATGAAATACTACTTCCAATATAGCAAGTTCCATCCTGTGCAGAGAATATATACACTCCAACAGCTTTTTTTGCTATTAAAGCAATACTCTTACGATTATTGTAAGGATCTTCAATAACATGCTTAGTATACTTGTGAGGGGCTTTCTTAGGGTCTATAGATCTTTTTGGTGATAAATTGGAATTAGATGACTTACTGTCAATAGAATTACCAGTGGTAAATCGAAGAATACTAATTTGTGTAACTGAGGCGTTAACCATAAAGAAGATCATGATAAATGCGTGAGCAGTGATTATAACATTAAATAACTGGTGGTCACCTTGAAGGATTTGAACTCCAGGAGCTGCTAATTCTAATCTAATAAGTACTGAGAATGCAGTACCGATCATACCAGCAAAAACCGAGAATACTAAATACATTGTACCAATTTCTTTGGCATTAGTAGAATATAACCAATTCATTAGGTAAAATCCCAAATTATTTTTTTTTTATTTAGCAAATAATAGTCTAATAAAGCTTCTTTTTTTTACAAAAGAATTAGAATTAGAGCTTTGACTTAAAAACAAAATTAATAGCTTATTTAAAAATATTAATTTTATCTTTATCTCTTTTAAGAGAGTATTAATATTTTTATTTAAAAGTTTATATATTTATATATGAATATAAAGCATCCTATTGGACTCGAACCAATAAACTTATGCTTCGAAGGCATTTGCTGTACCAATTCAGCTAAAGATGCAAATAATATAAAGAGTTATTTAAATAAACCTAACGGTATTAATTTACTCATCGATATTTATTTTTTCACCTGTTTAGCCTTGCTTTAGACCATTCTACATGGTTTAATAATTTTTAATTGCGAGTTATACGAGTAATCAGAGTCGAACTGATGATATCTACTTGGAAGGTAGAGGCTATACCACTTAACTATACTCGTTACATTAATGATCATACTCTTTTAATTTATAAATGTTTATATGATCATTACTTTTAATAATTTGTTAAAACTAGTAATTTTATTAAGTAGTCTAAAACAATGAAAACAAGTAATACCTCTCTTTTATCACAATGTTATTGTTTATAATTGTTTGGAAGGGGTAAAAAGGGTAAAATTAAAGGGGTAATTAATTTGAAAATTGTTACACAGCTTTAATTAGTGTAAATCTTCAGCATCTTTAATGTATGAACATACAAGAATTGTGAATACATACGCTTGAATTAAACTTACTGCTACTTCTAGAGAAAGAATAGCTAAGAATAATGTGAATGGTATTAGAGTTAATACTGCTACTAATAAACCTGCACCAAACATTTGGTATAAGAATGTTGCTAAGATTTTCATTAATGTGTGTCCAGCTACTAAATTAGCGAATAATCGCAATCCAAGACTAGCAGCTCTAGCCACGTATGAAATCATTTCAATTAAAACTAATAGAGGAACCAATGCAAGTGGTGTACCTGCAGGGATAAAGTAAGAGAAGAAATGTAATCTATGTTTAGCTAATCCTAAAATTGTTACACCAAGCCAAATTGTGAAACTAAGCCCTAGAGTTACAATAATAGAAGTAGTAATAGCGAAAGAAAATGGAACATTCCCAACTAAGTTTCCTATTAAGATGAAGAAGAAAAGACTATAGATAAAAGGTAAGTAAATTTCTTTACCTATTTGTTCTCTAACCATAGAGTTTATACTTGCAAATAAGCTTTCTAATGCGATTGACCATTTTGAAGGAACTAATTTAGAATTATTATTTCCCATAAAATGTAAAGAAACAACTAAGAATAAAACTAATAATGAGTATAAAGCTAAGTTAGTTAAAGTTAAATTAAAATAACCGAAAATAGGAGCGTTTAAACCTATTAAACTAGTTACTTCGAATTGTTCTAAAGGAGAATTGATTAAAAAATGTGTATTCATATTTAAATTATTATTTGTATTAGTTTCTTAAGTAGTACTGAAATCAACCTAAGTTGACCAGAATTAATGTTTGGGAGACATTAATATAGTTATTAAGCTGATAATCACATGGTGAAAATCTCCCTGATCTTAATAAAAGCGTAAAACAAAAACCTATTATTTTGTCTTCTTTTAATTTAAAAAATATGAACTTAAAAAACAAATTAAACATAGGCCTAAGAGAAGTATCTTTTGAACAAAAACAATTTTGTAAAGTGTTTACTTTCAAAGATAGAAAGGACTTACCTATAATCTATAACACATTAGTTTTACAAGAAATCTTTAATAACTTAAAAAGCTCACGATATTATAAGAAAATGTCTCAAAATAAAGTCATTAGAATGGAAGCTATCTCTAGTCCAATTTCTATTAATAAAAAAGAAGATAAATTATCCCTTAGATTGTGCCTTCATGATTTAGTAAATTTAAAGAAATACATTGATTATTAAATAAAAAATTCTCTAATAGAGTTTATAAGTCTCCTCAAATAAATAAATAAAACTCACTTAGTTGTTTTTGACTTTTCCCTAATTTCTATCATAAAATTCAGGTGTGATTCAACTGGTAACTTTTGTAGCATTTTTTACTAAGTTAGGAATCAAGTTTCCCTTTTAAAATAATCATCATTTATATTATGGTCTTCAGGTAGAAATACTATATGCGTGGGGCTCTTATAGTACTCCTAGTGTAACCTCCTAGTATACGCTAGCCTTTTTATAGTAAACCTTTAATAATATAAAATCCTAAATTAAAAAATATACATAAAACATTCATTAGCCGATCTGGACTTTGTATTTTACGAAAGGGGTGATTAATTTGTTATTTCACTAGCAGAACTTGTGATTTTTATTTGACCTGAACCTATTTCTAATATGAATCCTATAGTTAATACAATAAAGAAGATTAAAGCTATAGAGAAACCAAATATTGAAATTTGATACAGGGTAACAGCTACAGGGAATAATAATAAGATTTCAAGATCGAATACTAAAAATAATAGTGCTACGATAAAGAAATGAATATGGAAAGTAGAACGTGTTTGTCCGTGAATAGGATCATACCCACATTCGTAAGCAGATACTTTCGCTTCATCCGGATTATGTACAGCTAAAAATAAATTAAGAGCAAGTAAAATAAGAGTAAGAACTGGAACTAAAATAAATAAGACATTTAAAGTATTCATTAATAATTATATAAAGATAAAGAAAGTAATTGTGTACTATTTAAAATTAAAGAAGGTTTAAGAACAAACAATAATATTGTTAATGTTAGAGTAGAGATTAAAAAACTATGGAAGTTAGTAATTACAGCGCTAACCGCTTTATCTTCGTTAATAACATTTTTAAATAAATTTTGATCTTTATTTTCTGTTATTACGGAAGGGCTTTCTGTTAGGCTTTCAGTATGAAGAACTCTAATTATTTTTAAGTAATATGAAGCACTTATTACACTAACTATAATTGCTACTACAGCCATAAAATAGTAACCACTTTCTATAGCTGAATATAAAACAAACTGTTTAGAGAAAAATCCTATTAACGGTGGAACACCAGCCATAGAAAATAAACATATACTTAAACCTAAACTAAGTAAAGGATTTGCAAAGAATTGACCTTTAAGTTCTATAATAAATCCAAGATCTTTTTCTGATCCTTTTTTAATACTATTAGTATTTACATTATTATGAATTACATAACCTAAAGCTATTATTATCAAGAATGTAGTTAAGTTAGTTAATGAGTATTGGATTATATAAAAAATCAAGGATTCTATTGATTGTTCTGTATTAATTGCTAATGCTAATAATATAAATCCTATATGTGAAATTGTACTATAGGCGAAAAGTCGTTTAATTCTAGATTGAGCTAAACCTACTACTGTACCTACTATTAAAGATAGTAAAGAACTTATTAATAATAGATTTTTTACTGAAGAAAGATCTCCAATCCAACCTCCGTATGCTATTGAAGGTGTTGATTGTGTGATAACTTCTAATAAAAAGATTAGAATAGCTATTTTAGGCATTATAGTTAACCAAATTGTTACAATAGTTGGACTATCATCATAAACATCAGGAGACCAATTGTGTAAAGGTGCTGCTGATATTTTGAATAAAAATCCTACAATTATTAAAATTATACCTAAAGTAAATCCATTTGCACCTGCTTGTAATAGAACAGAAGATGTATCATAAACAGATACTAAACTATAAATAGCTTCGAAGTTTGTTAATCCTGTATATGTATATATTAATCCTGCACCTAATAATATTAAACAAGAAGAAAGACCTCCTAATAAGAAATATTTTAATCCAGCATTAGTAGCTGATTCAGAATTTCGGTGTAAAGCAGCTAAAATATATACACCAAATGATTGTAATTCTATGCTTAAATACATAGTTATTAAATCAGCGGATGAAACTAAAAGAGTTGAACCTAAAGTACTGAACAATACTATTAAAGAGTATTCACCAGCATAATTTAAGTTTTCTACTTTATTATTATTAGAATTATTCATTATAGGCCAAGCTACTAGAATTAAAGATGCAATAATTAATAAGAAAGTATCTAATAGTTGTGAGATCGTAGTTACATGGAATAAACCACTATATATACCTATTCCTGATCCAATTGACTGAATATAATAAACATTAAAAGCTAATGCACTGGAATAAATAAAGATTATAGAGGTAATTCTAGTTAATAATACAGGAGGTAATCCTTTAGAAACACTAGGTAGGGCTACCGCCACTATTAAGGATAAAATAGCTAAAAATAACATTACAACACTTTTAAGAAACTTTTATTAGATAAAAAATTGAATTGTTTTTATTAAATTATGTAAGCCTGAAATGGAATTGGACTATGTAAAGTTTATTCTTAATCATATGTTTATCATTATTAATTGCATTGTCGTAAAGAGTTTTATAAACTAAAAATAAATGTGTCGTAATATTAATAATTTCTTCTTTTAATTTATCAAGTTAAGCAGGGGTTAAAATAATGCTAATTTATAGCATATGTTTATATTTTAAAGGTTCATATTCAAAATTATCCAGCTCTTACAAGACTAGCTGGGGGGTGTTATACGAAGAAAACTAAGTGATACGGATGATCAGAATCGAACTGAGACCTTAGACGTGGCGGTGCCTAAATTCTTCCATTATACTACACCCGTATATATTCAGGGGTTAAAAATAATAGTAATATATTTTTAAATTAATAGTTTTATTTGTGTAGGGAGAGCCTATGACAAAATTCTAAGTTATTGCATAAATATATTTGCTACTGAAACAGTTATACTATAACTACCTCTTTTGTTTTTATTGGTAAATCGAGCAGTATTTACAAAATGAGCTTTACCTCTAGCTAAACATCCTCTTTGATAGATAGATACCGTTCTTCGAGGTATTACACTTTGTGTTAATAATCGACCACCGACTCTAACTTTAACACCTGATAAGAAAGCAGGTAAAACTTTTCCTTTTGCTATTCTAGCTAAACTTTTTGTATCTGTTTCTTTAAACATTTTAGCAGGATTTTTAAATTTAGCTTTTCTCAATAATTTATTAATTACTGTTTTATATTTAACAGTATTGCTTAGCAATCCTAGTACTTTAGAGAATACAGTAGAATCAGTATAAGGAGCAGATAATCTAGTCATTTCCAATTCAACAGGTTTTTTAAATATTCTTGTTAATAGATCTCCTAGTAATTTCAACTGTCTCATTTTTTGATTTCTATTTTTAAAGAAGAAATTGTTATATAATTTTCTTGTTAACATTTTTTGATAGCTAGACATAAATCTAGTAACAATTTGTTTATTTTTACCAAGTGCTGTCGCGTTTTGTGCTGAGCTATTAGCATTTGAATTATTTTTTCTGTTTCTTTTTTTTGTGTTGTTTTTAGGTTTATGAGGCATAGTTGTAAAGTAAAAAATCCGTAATCCAACTTTTGAAGATGATATATCAAAAGAAGGTTTACTTATGAATGTAAAAAACCGTATGAAAAACGATTCTAAAATTGTACTTATATTTTTAATAGAGTGATTATGACCACTATTAAATTTATAATCAAGACTTTGATAACTAGCTATTTCCGAATTAAATTTAGAAAATATATTTAAATAATTTTTAACTCTATTAATTTTTAAATCTAATATTCCTTTCTGTCCTAATTCAGAATTTACGTTAGGATAGAATACTAAAGGTAATGATATTCCTTTTTTGCTTAAGTCTAAACCTTTTGCTGTATTATTTAATTTTGCTGTATTAGAGGCTAAAGAAAATATAGAAACAAAATTATTTTCTTGGTTAAGGTTTTGCGATTGTGATATTAGATTTGCATTATTATTATTGTTAATATTCAATGATTTATTATAAAAAACACTATAAAAATTAGAATCTTTAGAATTTGTTGTTTTAATCAATTTTCTTTCATATTTTTTTAGGTTTCTTATTTTGTTTTTAAAGGAACCGCTATTATTTAAGGATAGAGAGTTATAGCTTAAATCAGTCGATGTGTTGCTTTTATTTTGTTGTAATTTTTCTTCTATTTCCTTAAGTTCTAATAATTTTCCTAATTTGCTTGAGGCTAGAGAAGGTAATGTAAAGTTATTTGAAATATTTCTAGCGGCATTATCCATTTGAAAATTTGTATTAATATTTTGGTATAATTTTACTTTATCGTTTTGCATTTTTATTAATATAAAAGGGCTAAACTAAGGTTAATAGTTATATTATATATTTTATACGATTACTGATATACAAAGGCCTAAATATTAGAGAATTTAGCTTATCATTGCAGTCTAAAACGTGCTAACGCAGCCTTGTTTTTAATTAAATAAAATTTCACATAACTATTTCTTAATTTACTACTTAATATCCCACTCTATCCTACCTCTACATGCGTGGGTCTTTTGAAAAGGTGTTTTACTATAAGGAAAACTTATCTTATATCAGAATATTAAGTCAAGAATAGCTAAAATAAAAAGAGTTTGATTTATATGAATTAAAATTTATCTTTCCAAAGAAGGATAGTAAATTTATTGATATAATATCATAGAGATTAGGTAGAGTAAATAAAATTAAAAGTTTTCTTATCTTACTCATCAAATCAATACTAGCTTCTCTTTTAAATGTTTAAGTAAGAAATAATATTATAAAAAAAAACATTACAAAATAAGGGGTTAAATTATTTAACTTTTTTAATTTCAAATTTTGAATGAACAATATTTCATGTTGACATGATTCACACCAAGCATCCATAAAGGCATCGAATGGGTCGTAAATCAGTTCATTTTCAAAGGCAAAAGTGAATTTTATTAGATTATCTCTAATTAGTTGGTTTATTAATTTCATTATATTGGTTTTAAAAAGGTTTCTACAGAGTATCAATAGGATACTAATTATTTTCATATTATTTTATAAAGTTAAGTGCTACGAAGACAATTTATGTCATCAGTAAAAATTGACAAATATCTCATATCAATTCTACACTTTTGTATCAGGGGTTAAAATAAAGTTAAAAGATTAGAAAATTTAAGTAGGAAATTAAATAAAAACTCTGTTCTAGAATCAAAATTAAATGTTCCGCGTTTCAGGGGGTTATTTAAATAAAAATTTGTGATGATTACTCAACGTGGTTATTGAGTAAAAATAAAAATTGATAAGCCCAAGAAGATTTGAACTTCTATTACCTCTTTATCAAAAAGGCGTTCTACCATTTAACTATAGGCTCTAGATTACGTAACATTTATTATTTTATACGAGTAAAGAGACTTGAACTCTTACGAATTAACATGAATTCCTAAAATTCACCCGGCTACCATTTCGGCATACTCGTTTTTATTTAAAATGATTAGCTCTTTTAAAAAATTACTCTTCTCTTTATATATTTCAGTCTTAAAAAAAGAAAAATAAACTTTTAAGGAGTAGAGGAATCGAACCTCTGTCTGTAAAGTGTAAATTTACTGCTAAACCTCTCAGCTAACCCCCTTTTTTTTATCTTAAGAATAAATAAAGGAATTAAGTATTGGCACTATTCCTAACGACAAGCTACTATTTTTTTTGCTTACGTTCCGCGCTGATACATTTTTATTATCATATCAGGGGGTTATCAAATTTTTATTATCCAGCAGCACGTTCCCGTACGGCTACCTTGCTATGACTTTTGAGATGTTACTTAAATGGATTAATTAAAGCTTACAATTAAATTAACAAAGTAGTCTTACTAATATTAAAAAGTCAATACAATTTAAACCATACCCTTAGAAAGGTTTTAGAAGGCAATTTGCAGACCCTCTAAAAATATACAGCTTAAAAATCCTTTTATACACTTAATTTCATAATAGTTTCTGCTGACAATCAAATTCAGAATTATGAAATAAATGTCTTTAAACAAAATTAGCTTAACTCTCTAGTACTTTTCACTATCCATAATCTTTAGGCTTGTGGCTTTAAGAAAATGGTTTAGGAAGAGTATATTGAAATAAAGTAACGTAATCTTCTATTTCCACCAAAATAAGCTCCTTCCCAGCGACAGACAGTTAGTTCATCACGAATTCTTTCTTCACCGTTGCGCCTAGTGATCAACGATTACTCGAAATTCCTTCTTCATGTTGCCGAATTGCAGACAACAATCCGACTAAATAATTATATTTTAACTTTCTTTAATGATTAGCTATTCCTTATTTCCCTAATTCCTAACTTAATATTCATAAAATTATGACTTAAATATTAGAAATGTCTAGCGGGAACGGTTTTGCATCACTTTGTAAAAGTTTTTGTGGCACGTCGATAGCCCAGTTCATAAGGGTCATAACGGCTTGTCTTAGCCCCAAATGGAATTTTATCAAGACCATTAATTGTTAAGTATAAATTAACAACAGGGATTTTGTCCGTTAGTGGATTTAACCTAACTTTTCACAATACGGACTGACGACAGCCATGCAACACCTGTACTAAGGTAATATAAGTAAAAAACTTATAAAAACACTTCTCCTTATCTCCCTAAGGATCAAAGAAGTTTGTATACAAGAACTGGTAAGGTTTTACGCGGATTATCGTATTAAATAACATGCTTCACTTCGTTTGCTTCGAGACCGACTAATTTTTTTGTTTTCAGCTTTGCAGCCGTACTCACAAGGCGGAATGGTCATCGCGTTAGCCTCGTCACTAGATATCATAAATTTCTAGCGGCCACCATTCATCGTTGACAGAGAGGGGTACCTGGGTATCTAATCCTATTCCCTATCCTCACCTTCGTTTCTCAGCGTCAATCATTAGTAGAAAAATAGCTTTCGCCTTTAGTATTCCCCTTAGGTTATATGGATATCAGCCCTACTCTAAGTATTATTTAATATATCTTCAATCTGATTCTAGCTTTTATTTGTCTTAATTCTTACACTATTGCTGTGCACTGCACAAAATAATTATATTATATTCTTTAGAAGTATCCAAACCAACCCAAAGATTTCTAATTTTTTTTATTAAGCGGCTAATATAAGAAAAAGAGGTTAAAGCAGCCTACACACCCTTTACGCCTGTTTAAGACTACTAACGTTTGCGCTTCTGGCCTTACCGAGTCTTCTGGCACCAGCTTTTGACAGCACTCTATACTTAAGGTTATTATCATTATTTTACCTCTCCTACTCCTACAAAATGACTGTTATTCTTACTTTACTTTAAACATCACAGATGTAATGTTAGCGGTAAAGAGGTTAAAGTTGTTACCAACACATTATCCCTATCCGGTTAAGGAAGAATGATAATATCAGCCTTACTCTAGATCTAAATTGCCCGGAGCTGTGTAGGAGATTTCAGTTAGCTAGTTCACTCTTGCGAGCATTGACTAATATTCTCGACTGCTGGTAGTAAATACTACTTGGGAGATTTCATTCCCAATGTGGCCATCTGTCCTCTCAGACATGGCTATTGATCGTCGGCTTGGGAGGCACTTACCCTTCCAACTACCTAAACAACGTAAATCATAGCCTATAGCGGAAAATTTCCTTTCTTAATAAAATTAGCACTTTATTTTTATTTTAATTTATATTTATAATTAGAACTCACTACGAAATGTAAGCAGTTTGGCCTAATTAGAGTAAAAATACAAAACTAAAATAAATATCATCCTATTTACGGAGACTATAGGGATACTTTATTTACTTTCCTCACCCTTACACCTTATTTATTAACCATTTTATCATATATTTCGTGAAGCAATTTAATTGCCACTAATAAAATTGATAAAAGTTTTCAATAATGATTTGCATGTCTTAAAACTACTGAAAAACGTTCAATCAGAACCAAAATTAAATTCCTATGTAAATTTAGACATTTATTGTCGTATTTTATTTGCTTAATGCAATATTTATTATCTCTTTTAGTTTTTTATGTTTATTTAACTATTTTTATTTAGTATTGTTTTATATTTTAATGCTTATGATATATTCCTTATACAAAATGAGCTTTGACTTATTTTTTTTAATTAGTAACAAGATCCAAAATAGAAACCTCTATTAAACTTGATTGAGAATAATTAGAAGATAATTGGCATTATACTTATAGAATGTAGAATTAAAGTTAAGATCTGGGTATAATTTAATAAATAAAATGTTTAGTCTTCAGTTTTTTTATTTGGTTTGTTTGAAAGGGGTAATATTTGCTGGGTTTTTTCCTTCAGTAGCTAAATCAAAGATAGTATTTTCAGCTATACCTGCTAATGGTACGATAACTAAGAACCAAGCGAAGTATAATGCTGTTGCAACTTGTCCGATTTGAACAAATGGTGTTGAAGGGTGTTGTGATCCAATCCACATTAAGATAAAGAAATCAACAACAAAGATCCAGAATGCTATTTTCATTAAAGGTCTAAATTGGCTACCTCTTATTCTAGATAAATCTGTTAAAGGTAATACTAATAAGATTAATAATGAACCAAACATTGCAAGTACTCCTAACAGTTTGTTAGGGATACTTCTTAAAATTGCGTAGAATGGAAGAAGATACCATTCTGGTACAATTGAAGCTGGTGTTTGCATTGGATTAGCAGGGATATAATTATCACTGTGTCCTAAAGCATTTGGATAATAGAATACAAATACAGACAATACAAGGAAGAAGAAGAAAATAGTTACAAGATCTTTAAATGTAAAGTAAGGATGCATTGCATATCTATCACCATTAGATCCGATTCCATTTGGATTATTTGATCCGTGCACGTGAAGAGCTATTAAGTGTGCAACTACTAATGCAGCTAATAAGAATGGTAAAACAAAGTGTAGTGAAAAGAATCTGTTAAGTGTAGCATTTGAAACACTGAAACCACCCCAGATAAGTTCAACTAAATCTGTACCAAATACTGGTATAGCTGATAATAAATTTGTAATTACTGTAGCACCCCATAGACTCATTTGTCCGTAAGGAAGTACATACTACATCTCTATCTATTTACTATTAAATATCACAATAAATAGGAGTTGTACCTAATCAATAAATAGACATATTACTCCTATTTATCTCATTTTAGGCCTTGAAAATTAGTTTGACTAATTCAGATGTTCGACTGTACATTAAGCACCATTTCAGGCACCCACAAGTGACCCAGTCTGTAGCGATCGTGTATACAACCGACGGTCTTGAAAGGTGATAACCTACGTTGACCGTTTTCACTCGTATTGCCAGAGATATTTTTAAATCTTCTCCAATACCCCCGTCGAGGTATTCTATTGTTATTTTACCTTTTTTTTTTTATACAAATTACCCAAAGGGAACACAATAGGACTATAGATATGTTTCTATATAATAACTTTGCAATATGTGTTCTATGTATCAATAGTGTCTGTTACTAGATATCTACCTTTAATTATTCCATTACTCGATAGAGCACGACTAATAGTTTGAGGGCTACATAAAATAGTTTTACTTGCCTCCTGAATACTTGTAAAATTTTTAGGTTTACTTCCATCTAGATTTGTAATAGTAACAGGTCGCACATGTACTGCACATTTTAGTCTTGATTCTAGAGACATCGGTTTTCGATTAAGAGTTGCCTCCCGAATTAAAGCTCGAGTCTCTTGCGATAAAGTTTTACCCTTATTAATTTTACCTACTCGTTGTCGACGTTCTTCAGAATAAATATTTCGCATTTTTTGTAAAGTTTCTACTGAATGTTTCCATCCAACACTATTAGTTGCTAGAGGTCTAATATTATACTCAGGTTTAAATTCTTGAATATAATAATCTTCCCGAGCGAGTAATGTTACAACATCTACTTTACTTTCTTGTGGTACAATTTCTAGTACTAGAAATGCGAATTCATGTAAACCATATTTTTTCACTGCATTAGCAGTTAGTTTATTACCCATTAGAGAAAATAGGTGCTTATGCATACGCATATAAATATTTCCTGTTACAGCACTACCCACATATTTTTTACCATTAACTAAATTTACCACCATGTAAATTCCTGATAGCGGTTTAAGTGTACGAGAGGCTGTCTTTTTAGTATTAGGATCCGTTAGATTTTCAAATACCATGACAGGTTTAATATTATGTTTGTCGAGAAATTCTTTCAGACGTGAAGTAAGTACAATAGGTAGAGTACCAGAAGCATATTGAATATTACATAGATCAACATTATAAAAACATATCCATTTTAGGCCATTAAACCTAAGAAACCGATAGCCATCATTAAGATCAGAATAATCACTCCGATTGTCCATACTAAAACTCTAGGTGTTTTATACGAAGAATAGTATAGTCCTCTTGCAATGTGAGCGTATACAAAGATGAAGAAGAATGAAGCAGTATTAGCATGAGTATATCTAACAGCCCATCCACTTGATACATCTCTCATGATGTGTTCTACTGAATTAAATGCGAAATCAACGTGTGGTTGATAATGCATAGCTAAGAAAACTCCAGTAAGGATTTGTATTATTAGACATGTACCTAATAAAGAACCGAAGTTCCATAAATATGAAATATTAGCCGGTTGAGGTGAATCTACAATATATGAATTAACCAACCTTAGTATAACGTGACTTTTTAATAATCTCATTAATTTTAATTATATTAATTATGTATAACTGTAATCAAATTTTATTTATTGTATGCTATTTTTAATTGATTATTTAGAAAGTTTAAAAAACAATTTAAATAAAAAATAGTAGCTATAATTAGTTTTATTTAAAAAGCTAAAGATTGCTGTTTAAAGTTAATACAGCCTTGAAGAAAAATTCAAGTAAGAAGTTACTAAAAGAAATTAGTAAAAGATTTAGAAACTCTATTTTTATTAGCGTAATTTTGAATGTTATTTTTATTTATATGAAAAGAAATTAATTATTTTTCTGTTTCTTATTTGTTTTTGTTTTTTCTTAAGGCAAGATTTAATAGAGATCTTTTATTATATATTTTTTTAAAAAGATTGTTGTTAAATTAAAATCAAAATTGGAGTAATATTAGTATTACAAAGATTTTACTTTGGTTAAACTAAATGCCCTATTTTCCTACAATAAAAAAAGTACATTAATCTTTTAATTGTTACAAGAGCGAGGTGATTCGAACACCTACCAGTGATTTTGGAGATCGCCATACTAACCAATTAATACTACGCTCTTAATATAACAAAATTTATTTGCTTTGATTTTAATCAAAAGAATTTACATGACTTGTTTGGTTTGAAATAACTATTGTAGAGATATTTTTATAGAAAATTTACCTTTTACTGAAATTACTCTAATATTTCCTACAATAAAATAAGATCGGGTTGCACTGTGCGCTGCGCACTGAATACCTATTCTTCAAAAAGACGAAGAAAGAGAAGGTGCACTTTGATTAAATTTAAGGGTAAAATCAGAGACTTGAACTCTGAACTTAGTCGCCACAAGACCTTATTTTGCCAATTAAACTAATTCTACCTCTTTTAGAGAATTTAAATCTTTTTATACCTTTATTTATATTTTTTTTGATCTACGAACGCGTAAATCTTTACCAAAATGGAATACCATAACAAATTAGCTAAATAAAGATCAAATAGAGTTTATTGGCTCTATATTAATTCTGCCCTTGATAAGTCAGTTGTTGTTCCTGTATAGAGATAGTAAAACACATACTTAAATTTTAATTAGCCTATCCTTAAATTAACTAGATTTTTTTCTTTAAATTAACTAGATTTATTTCTGCTGGGAGAGGTGCAGGGGTTAAATTTGGGTTTAAATTTTAATTATATAAAATGTATGATTACGCAAGATCTTTGATCCAGCGCAGCGCCAGTATTCTATTAATAAGACATAGTTTTCTGCAAAACTATTAAACTTAAATAATTAGACTACTACTTTTTGGAAACTAAGCGGCATCAACCCAAGCTAAGTAATCTTGTACAGATACTGCTTCAACTGCAATAGGCATGAATCCGTGGTATACTCCACAGATTTCTGAACATTGTCCGTAGAATGTACCTGTTCTTTCAGCTAAAATAGAAGATTGATTTAATCGCCCGGGACAAGCATCAATTTTTACACCAAATGATGGTAGTGCAAATGAGTGTATTACATCAGCACCAGTCACTATTAATCTAATATGTGTGTCCACAGGAATTACTACTTTGTTATCACAGTCAAGTAATCTAAACTGTCCTAATTCTAATGAGTCTTCGGGAATCATATAAGAATCAAATTCGATAGCTTCACCGCTTTCATTGATATAATCAGAATATTCGTATGACCAGTACCATTGGTGTCCTACTACTTTAATAGTAATTGTAGGGCTGATTACTTCATCAAGTAAATATAATAATCTGAAAGATGGGAAAGCAATAGCAATTAAGATGAAAGCTGGAGTAATAGTCCATATTAATTCAATTAATGTTCCGTGATTTAAGTATTTATGAACAATTGGGCTATTTGTAGAGTTAAAGTAATAGATTACTGAACCTAATACCCAGAATACTCCTACAGAAATAACTACTAAATAGAAGAAGATAGTGTTGTGTAATTCAACAATACCTGTGAAACCTGGCGCAGCACTATCTTGGAATCCAATTTGCCAAGGTTGTGGTGCATCATTAAATATAGTATTAAAAATAGATATATTATTTAACATTTTATATTTAGAATAATAATTCGGTCTTAGTTTACTGGTTCCTCTTCCTAATGGATATGCAATCTTAATTAAGTATAAGTATAAATAATTAAAGATTAACATAATATGAAAACATATAGAGCTAATATTCTCCCTTTAATTAAAATAAAGAAAGTTCATTATAGACATCTGACGTAATAACTTTTAAAGAGTGATACGTTAATGCTATTGAGTATATCCTAAGATTAGTCTTAATCAATTCTTTTATTAGAAATATAAATTTGATATAGTTATCTAATAAAATCTGAGAAGTAAAGGGGTCGAACCTTTATTTATTTATTTCTGCAATATTTTTATTACAATATTTTGTTTTTACCTATTAAACTAACTTCTTTATTTTATAATAATTTTCTAATAATAACGGGTTACGGTTAATTAAAGAAATAATTTATTAATTGATTATTTAAACTTATAATTCTTCTTTCTTTTTCTTACTTTGAGTTTATATCTGTATTAGATACTTTTATTTTTCTTTCAAAATAATCTAATATATTTAGTTTATTAATATATAAATAAAATTAGATAAGGGAAAAATATTCGATTACTGAGTAGGTACCGAAGTATAAGGTTAATTTATTTCTGAGTTTTTTAAATAATCTAACTTAAACATTTCAATAACGAACATTTTTTTAACTTTAATTTTAATCTAAAACAACAGAGATTTATGCTATGGGCTACTGCGTGACCAGCGGTAAATTCAATTATGGTTAATTATTTGATTTATTCTTCTAAATATTTAATTTAGATCTACGAGCCCTTCCAGATTCGAACTGGGACAACCCTAGTTGACAACCAGGTGCTCTACCTATTAAGCTAAGGGCCCAATACTGCTTAGTTAAAAAAAGTGTCTTTTTTTAATACTCTTTTAATTCGATGTGCGCGGCTTTGCAGGGTTTGTATTTATTATTATAAAAAGGGGTAATATTTAACTATTACCCTTTCCATCTCAAATTATTATTATCGATGTAAGATACAAACCAAAGAACAAGAAAATATTAGGATATATTATACAATATAAATTCCTTTATATTTATTTTATAATTTGTGTTGTATTAGTGAATAACTATTCTATTAGCTTTATCTAAATTATGAGTAAAGTAATAAGAATGCGATCATTAATGAGAAAAGTCCTGTAGCTTCTGCTAAAGCGAACCCAAGAATAGCAAATGTGAATAATTGCCCTCTTATTGATGGGTTTCTAGAAGTTGAGGCGATTAATGAAGAGAAGATTAAACCGATACCGGCTCCAGCTCCAATTAATCCTGAACAAGCTAATCCTGCTCCTATGTATTTTGCTGCTGCTAACATACTGATATAAAGCATTCTAAATGATAGTGTCTAACACATGCAATAATATAAACTACATACTCTTTTAACCATTTGATTCTTTTTTTTATAATTAAATTATATAACTTTTCTAATGTAAATTCTATTAACTAAATGGCTAAAGAGGTCTAAATTTACTACATATTTTATTTTTAAACCAGGCATTTATTTTAGATTAACAGCGCAAAATTGCGCTTCGATTGAGGATAAGAAAGGGGTAATATTTAATTTAAACAGACTTTTACTTCTAGTAAGGAGCAATGTCGAATGCGACTAAAATACTTGGAACTAGAATAATAAATGCTACTGCTACTGGTAAAAGATTTAACCAACATAATTCTATTAATTGGTCGTATCTTAATCGAGGAAGAGTCGCTCTGAACCACACGAAGCAGAAACAGAATAGACAAGTTTTTAAACCTAAAATTATTGATTGTAAATTAATGAACGAATCATTTACGAATAGTTCTGGCATTGAATATCCACCAAAGAATAATATAGCTGTAATACAACTGAATAACACAATTGAACTATATTCTGCTAGGAAGAAGAAAACAAATATAATTGAAGAGTGTTCAGTGAAGAACCCAGCAACTAATTCTGATTCAGCTTCTTGCAGATCGAATGGAGTACGACTAGTTTCAGCTAATATAGCAATAAAGTAGAAAATGAATACTGGTAACAGAGGAATAATAAACCAAACAGCTTCTTGGCTTTCAATAATAGTAGTAAAATTAAATGATCCTGTTAATAATATTACAATAAGAACAGCAGAACTTAAAATTAATTCATACGAAATTAAAGCTGCAGTTGATCTAAGTGAACCTAAGAAAGCATATTTAGAATTTGCTGACCACCCAGCAAATAAAATACCATAAACTCCTAGAGAAGATAAAGCTAAAGTATATAAAATACCCATTGAAAAATCAGAAAGAGTTAATCCCTGTCCAAATGGTATAACACCCCAACCTAATAGACTGAATATTAGAGTAGATATGGGTGCTAAGTAAAATAATACTTTATTAGATTGAGAAGGTATAACAGTTTCTTTAAGAATTAATTTTAGAGCATCACTGAATGGTTGAAGAACTCCGTAATATCCTACTGTATTAGGACCTACTCTTCTTTGGTGAGCAGCAAGTTGTTTTCTTTCAATAATAGTCATGAATGCGACTGCAAGTAATATGGGTAACAATACTACTAATACATCTATTAAATTAATTAATATATTAAAAATAGTTAGAATAAGATTATTATTTATCATTTTTTGTAATTTGTTTAATAATAGTGCCAATACTGCTTAGTTAGGCATTGTCAATTATATGCTTAATATAAAATATAGAGAATATTAATTGATTTACTTGTATTATATTTTTTAATAATACATCCAAGATATAAGATCAAGGCCGCCCTCCGAGTTGGTTGTAGGCGGGAGAGGTATTTTTTATAATTTCATTATATGCGCCTCGAAATACAGGGCATTAATTAAATATAAAATAAAGCTTTATATAGCTTATAATAATACATATTTTTGAAATATTTATAAAAACTAATATTTCGATCAGTGTTTGCTTAGATCAATTTTAGCTTTGATAGAAGAGAATTGCTGACTTTATCGTAGTAGCACTAATCATTAAGCACTAGAGAATAATCATAAACTTATAACTGAATTTATTAATAAAATCCTATGATCGTATTAGTGTTTTTTTATAATAAACCTTGTGGCAAGACTGTGGAAAAGATTCTAGTTATTTATATGATTTTTGTTTCTCTACGGATATGCTCTTTAATTTATATTAAAATGGTCATATTGCAAATTTAATAAGGCTATTTATATAACAATCTGCATTAATTCTAATAATAATCTTACGATTTTGCACAAAAATATGGAAAGTTAATCTTTTATACAGAAATGGTTTAATTAAGATTAAATTAATTAATAAGTTGAACCTAAGAATGTTAAGTTCAATATTTATATTTATGAATAAATTCTCTCCTGGATTCGAACCAGAACTAACACTTTAGAAGAATGCTGTTCTACCATTAAACTAAGAAAACTAAGTAATTAATAATTTTGAATCATAATTGTCTTTTAAATAAGAAATCTTGACCTTTAATAATAAATCTCTTCCCAAAATTTAGTGCCTCGTGATAAGCAAAGCATTATCGTAGTATTATTGTAAATAAAAATCTTAACTTTAGTTACTATGAATTAAATAATTTAAAATCCATTTTGGTTGGCCTATTTTTCGCCGGCTGTGCTAAAAAGAAATAATTACTTTATTTATTTAATCTTAGCTTCTTTCATTTACGCAAATAATTATTACTAAATTAAGGCATCAAGAGGAATCGAACCTCTGAAAAAAGGTATTAACAGTACCCCGCAATGACCATTCTGCCATGATACCTTATTAAATATGTTTATATTTAAACTATTCTGCGATCCTAATATAAATTTTACCATTAGTTAGTAGAATTATAAGGGTAAAATAATCTTAATTTATATGGTTGGCGCGACTCGAACACGCTATCTCTCCTACCCAAAAGAAGTGCCTCAATCCTGTTCGGCCTCAACCATCGGATATTATAGTAAAGCAAAGCTTTTGTACTACTCTTTTATTAATTATTAAAAAAGTAATTATTAAACATTAAAAACTTATTTTACTTAATTTATATACTTATAATATATCGCTATTCACAATCACATTACTATTTAAAAGAGAGTAATAATTAAACAAATTAGAATGGTTTTTAAAAATAGTAGTTTTAATCTTAAAACAAAACTAAAAGAGTATTATGAGTAACCAATTTGATTAAATATTTTCAAATTTTTATCTTTTATTAAACGAACATGCTGAAATTGGTAAACAATCGTCTCTTAAGAAGACGTGGAAGATATTCCTTAAGAGTTCAAGTCTCTTTGTTCGTATATTGTTTCAAAGATAGTGTACCAAGCGGGATAGTGTAAAGGTTAGCACAGCAGTCTCATGAACTGCTAGATCGGGTTCAATTCCTAATCCCGCTAATTTAAAAACAAAATCCATAAAATAGACATAATGCCCAGCGCCAAGCGCTGTCCTGCGGAGTAATGACCTGTGTTTAAAGAACTAAGGCTTTCCATTTTTAATTTCTCACTAAATATTTAGCATTTATTTTTTTATATTGGCATTTTACAAGGTCCTTTAGTATAATGGTCGTACGGCTACCCTTCACGTAGCTAGTGTCAGTTCGAATCTGGTAAGGACTAAACAAAATTAATATTAGTTAAGGAATAGTTTTCATTGGTAAGTTAATACGATTGCTAATTGTTCGGGGAGACCCTTAGGTGTTCGACTCACCTCTATTCCGTTCCAAAATTAACCAAGAAATTAATCAAGAAATTTCCCCTGAAAATTGAAATTTTTACACAAATTTTTATGGTTAAAATAACAGACAAATAAATTTCTAGAATGAACACACACGAAAAACTCTTTATGAAATCTTCAAAAACACTGAAAAGATAAACCCAATCTTAATAAGGTACAAGTTGATCTTATTAAAATAAAAATCAATCTTTTATAAATTTAACCCCTGTTTTTTATAGCTAAAATAGGACATACTTTAATATATCCAGATATAAATGAAAGAAGTGAGTTCTTAGACAATTAATACTTGGTTTTGATACATCTATTAACGATATTATGTCAGCAATTGCTTACGAAATTATGCAAGTAGAACAATATAAACTTTACCACTATTCCAGCGAATATTATATAACAACAGCCAATACAAACTTCATGTCTAAATTTAATAATTTAGCTGACACTGATAAATCATTAATAAAAAATGATATATTAAAAATCTTAAATACCAGTCAAACAACGAAACCCCTCAATAGAATAATTCCTATTCCCTCAAACACTCCGGCTGCTGTTAAAATTGTTATATGCTATAATACCTATGCAATAAGCGTTGCATTAGATAATGGCTTTCTAGGCTATCAAGGTTTTCACGATATCATAATTTACAACTTATTATTATTGGCAATATTTATTAATGATATGTTCAGTAATAATTCTGTACTGCTCTATAGTGCACCCACATCAAAAGGTGTACCTGTATCTTACCAAGACAGAGTTAAAGAAAAAAAATTGAATAGTCACGATAAGAAAGTATTCCTTGATAAAATAATTAATGACGAATATTACTCACCTAAACATAAATGTAAAGTACCTTTTGAAATTATTAAAAAGGAATTGGTGAGAAATAAATTGTCTAAAATTGAAAGAATTGACGATTTATCTCAATACGGAAAGCATCTAATTTGGTATAGATTCACTACGGCCTACTCTCACTTACCTATATCGGTAATAGCATATGCACTGTACTCACATTTAATTGACAATGTTCATAGCAGTAGGGATAATTATTATTATTTAAAAATGCTTATAAGACACAAGGATGGTACATATAAACATGCTCATAAGGACTGCGGAATTACAAGTGATAAAAATTCTCATGATATAATGACAAGTATATCTTATGACTTGATGAGACTTGATTTCTTTGGTCGTTTTCAATACAAATTGTTCGACATTCTTAATCTTGATCCTGAAAAAATCGACATCGTGATATGTTTAGTTAGTGAAGAACTAATTAAACTACATATTGAAGATAAAAATATGACAAAAACTGTTATTAAGGATAAAGTAGAAATGTCTGTAAAACTAACGGTTAAAGAAGCAGCATTGAAACTTGGACTTCTTCTAACAAGACAGTTGCACGATATATTTAAGAAAGAAGATAAAAAATAAATTTAACCCCTTAACGGTATTAGTTGAAAGGATCAACGCTCGCTCAGCCAGGCGAGAAATGCTAGTTCAATTCTAGCATACCGTAGCATCCTTAATATTATAATGATGTTGTAATGATGAATTGTATTATTAAATATTAATATTACATGTAATGATGAATATAATTAAACATAAAAACAATGCAAACTATAAGAATTATAAAAAGAATTATTAGACTATTAATTAAAATGTTATCACCACTCAAAGGTTTCTATCAAAATGTATTAGAAACTAAATTATTTAGAATTGTTTTCTTCTTCCTGAAATTAAAAAAATATAGCGTAGATCGTAATAAAATTGCGAATTTGACTTATTCATACAATATTTATGCAATTCTATCAATAGATGGTCATAAATTACATGAAATATTGTTCATTCAAAATTTGAAATTAAAATAATTTAACCCTTATTTTTATAATCTCTAATTGAGTTTAATAAAAATTAATCACACTAAAAAAATTTGTAAACTGTAATAAGCCAATATGTTTTACATGACTAACTTACCGGCAATTCTAAGAATAAAACTAATACAAAATTAACTTTAAATGTAAAAGAGTAACATAATTATATTTCTAGCCTCTAAAGAGCATAACTTTTATAAAAATAAATCATTACCTTATAGCACGGGTTGGGCATACAGATGGTTCTGTAGGAGATCTGCAAAATCTTTCAAATTAAGGTTCGATTCCTTCTTAACCCTTTAAATATAATAAATTTAAAATAGTCTCAATATATTTCGGGTTTTAGACACTTACCTTAAAACAGGGGTTTAAAATTTAAACGTTACTAATAGTTAACAATATAAGGCTGTATTGTAGTTCAGCCCTAATACCCATTCTATTAAAATAATAATAAATTTTACTTAGTTAGCTTATTTCTATTATAGATTTAATAAAGGCTATAGATAGAAAAAATAAACAATAAATAATTAGATGAGTTAGAATTATTATCTATAAGACGTATTAAGTTAATATATTATAATAATCTATTAAAAAACAAAAACAAGGTTCACACTGATCAAGGAACCGTAAACAATGTTAATTTGATTTATTAGATAGTTACATATTACTGAATTTAACTAAAAATTTATAAGTTAGACATAGGCCTTTTTAATTTAATCAATTTTAAATAATAATAATAATAAACATACTTAAGTGTTAGATATTTTATTTTATTTTTTAATATGAAAATCTTCTGATCTTTTTCCACAAATTATTCTGTTACAAAGCGCAAAGCGCAGATATGTCTAAATTAACCTAGAACCTTCGCTTAATTTAAGTTTTAATTTTATATTATGCTTTTATTACACTCCAAAAAATTAAAATTAAAATTCCAGTTTTAGATATCTTAACTCTCTTTTATATTCATCCACAAAATTATTTTGATTTTCTTATTTATAATACTCTATTATAGAGAACTGGGTTTTATTAGGGAAAAACAGGGGGTTAATATTTAATTTATAAGTTTAATTTAAGTTTTATCATTCTTTTCATCTTCATCTTCAGAATCGGATGAAAATAGAGATCGTAAAAATAAATAAAGTTTTCTTATTAATTTAAATAATTTAATAATAATTTTAATTATTTTCATGTTTTATAAGTTTAATTTCAACATTACGGGTGTAGAATCTATATATTAAACACCCATGGAAAACCAAAATAAAAAGTATTTTCCACACTTTTATATATTTAAATATAGCCTTAATTTTTCTTGTTCAATTAAAAAAATCCAGGGAGTAAGATTTGAATTAATTTTATTTTTAATTTAGTTATGTTATTATAATTAAGAGTTGCGCAGTGCACTGAGCACATACTTTAAGGTTACAAGAAATAGGCAGCTTTCTGACTAGTTATTACCACCCCAGTAGTATACAACAACAAATAAGAATAACCATACTACATCAACAAAGTGCCAATAAAGGATACTTCCTTCAAATCCTTGATGATGTGATTTAGTTAAATGATAGTTAATTAGTCTAAAGAAGGCTACAGCAATAAAGATTGTTCCAACAATTACGTGGAATCCGTGAAGACCTGTACTAGCATAAAAGGCTGAACCAAATACAGAATCAGAAATAGTGAATCCAGCTTCTGTATATTCTACATACTGTAAGAAAGTAAATATTACTGCTAATACGATAGTCATAAGGGTAGCTGCAATTGCTCCTTTTCTATTACCGTGGATTAAAGCATGGTGACCGTAAGTCACGTAAGCACCACTAGATAATAATAAGAAAGTATTAAGTAATGGTATTGCAAAAGGATTTAAAGCAACTATTCCTTGAGGAGGCCATGTTCCCCCTATTTCAATGGCAGGAGATAAACTAGAGTGGAAGAATGCCCAGAATACACTTAAGAAAGCAAATACTTCACTAACAATAAATAATACTATACCTAATGTTAAACCTTTAGTTACTTCTTTAGTATGGTGACCTAATAATGTTCCTTCTGTAATTACATCTTTAAACCAAAGTGTCATTCCAGATCCTGTAACAAGGAAAGCTAAAGTTAATAAAGCACCCCCGTTAGGATAACCATGCATATACATCACAGCAGAAACAGCTAAAGATAATAAAGAAAAACTTACCAGTATAGGCCAAGGAGAAGGTTCTACCATATGGTAAGGGAAAGCTTGATATAAGCTTCTATTTATATTTTGAATTTTCATAATTATTTATATATTTTATTTTTAAGAGACACATACCAGCTTTTTGTGAGGAGTTCAGAGTTCGGACTTTAATTTTATTTAGTAATATTATTACCAGGTACTTGCTCAGAGTGCGAGTCAGAGTACACAAAGTCGAAAAAAGAAATTGAAGGAGCTCTATTTTTTTATACATTATCTGTATCATCAGGTTGCTTAAGTCCACAAATATTTATTAATTTTTATAATTTTTAATTTGATACTTTTAATAATTTACCATTTAATTTTGTATATCTAAATATATACGTAAATTAAATTTAAGCCATAAGATTTATTAAAAAAGAATTTCTAATTTACTATTTGATTGACATCTAAACTTATATTACTTGCTATCGAATGTAATGCAAACGAAGGTAAGTTATTACAATTTTATAGTTAGCTCAAAACCTGTAGGACTATTGTAATCTTGCTGCAGGTTGAATGTAAAATAAGCAATTAACAATAATTAAAAAAAGATGATAGTAGTATACTTGTAACTAGGAATTTTCCTTTTATTTTTATTGAAAGCAACCGGGCTCGAACCGGTACCATAACTCCTTAAAAGGGAGACACTCAGCCTCTCGAGTTCTGCCTCCTAATTAATAAACAAAACAAAAGATTGATACTCTTTTAAAATAATAAATTCTCTCTAAACCCAGTATAAAAATAAATTTAATAGTTATTAACAATCTAAGTCAAAGCTCTATCGGATCGCTTGCGGGCCCCTTTAGACTATTATTTGCCAATACAAATCTCCTTGTGTAGAAGACACATCCTATTAAAAATGCTTAAAAACATAAAATCAAAAATACTAGATTTAAAATATATCGGTTGGACTCAGTATATTCACCCCATAATTATAACTAAGGATATTAAGACTCCAAGTCTGTTAATTTTTATCCTTAAAAATGCTTATCTTTCCAGTATCCTAAAAGACTTTTGGAATAAAGTTATGAATAATCTTGATGACAAACAGAGTGTTAAAATTATTATGAGACTAAAGGTTATTGAAAATGATAGACCTAAAATTATTACTTTAAGTAAACTTCAAATAGTTAATAAAAATGATTTTAAACCATTATTGAGAATATTTTATGCTTACATCCAACTTAAATCAGAAGCTTACGAAGCAATGAATGCAGTTGAAATCATTTTTTCATATCAAGTTAGTAAAGAAGCAGTTTCACTTTTTACTCCAGCTGAAATTATTTCTAAAAAAGTACAGAGTAAATTTGGGGGTTATACCCTGCCTACCGATGCGGACCACTTAAATTGGGGGAAGGTCGTCCAACAAGGTAAAAAACAAATTGTTATAACTGACGACAACTTTACGTATTCTATAACTCTTAAAGGAAAGAATAGAACAGTTGAAGTAATTAGTGGTAAGGATACTTTGTTAAAATTTGAAGACACATTTTCTAATGAAAATACTTATATTAGAAGATTGGACCAACATATTTACCACATCTCTATTAAGAATGGTGTGGTTTTATTAAAAAAAGTTCTACTTAAAACTAATTTTATGAAGAAAAGTGTACCTGAAAAAGTGAAATCTTTTAATTGTATTACATTTGACATTGAAACTTTTGAACAAGACGGTAAATTAGTACCTTTCTTAATTGAATTCTTTGATGGTGAAAAATCATGGAAATATGATTTAATAAATTTTAATTCCTCAGATGAAATGATGGCAGTAGGGATTAAATCTATTATGAAAAGAACTTATAATGGATACTCAGTTTATGCCCACAATTTTAGTAAATTTGATGGTATATTTATTCTCAGAGTTTTAGCTGAACTAGGGGAAGTTACTCCTATTGTTAATGGAGGTCAATTTGTGAAAACTACCTTAAGCTGGAACCCGAATAATAATCAAAAACCATATAAACTACATTTCAAAGATTCTATGCTTATTGTGAAAGCTTCTTTAAAAAGTTTAGCTATTTCATTTAATGTTGAAAGTAAAGATTTATTCCCAATTCTTTTCCCTAACGCTAATAACCTAGGATATTCCGGACAAGTTCCTGATAAAGCTTTTTTCCCTGAGATTTCTCAAGCAGAATATAATGAATATAAAAAAGGTTTCCAAGGGAACAACTGGAACTTAATGCAAGAAGCACATAAATACTGTCAACAAGATTGCCGGACACTTTACCTAGTGTTGGAAAAATTTAATGATTTAATTTTCAATAAATTTAGTGTTAATATTAATAAATATCCTACTCTGCCGAGCCTTGCTATGGGTATTTATAAAACTAAGTATTTAAAAGCTAACTGTGTACCTATTCTTAATGTTAATATGTTTAAAGATCTATCGCCGTCATATACTGGTGGTAGAACGGACGTATTTATTCCAACAAATAAAGTTAATAATAATAATATAAAACTATTTAGCTACGATGTGAATTCGCTATACCCGTTTATAATGAAAACATGCTTAATGCCTGTAGGAAATATTTTTAAATTTGAAGGAAATATCTTCAATATTAACCCGAATGCTTTTGGAATCTTTGAAGCTAAAATAATTGCTCCAGACATGAAAATCCCTCTACTTCAAACTAAAATTACAACTTCGGGCGGTCTTAGAACTCTTGCTCCAATAGGTAATTGGACAGGAAGCTACACATCAGAAGAATTAAAATTAGCTATGAAACATGGTTACAAAATAGAAGTTTTAAGAGGTTACACATTTGACAGCGCAATTATTTTTTCTAAATACGTCACAGAATTATTTAAGATTAAAGAAACAACTCCAAAATCTGACCCTATGTACCTTGTAGCTAAACTACTTATGAATTCCTTATATGGAAAATTCGGAATGCGACCTATCTTACCTAATAATATTATTATTAGTTATAATAAAGTAGACGAATTTATTAAGACTCATAGAGATAAATATGAAATACTGGACATTCTTTATCTTAATAACGGTAACTACTTAGTATCATACATACTTAAAGAAGAAGATATTTTAAATGATAATATACACAAAAATATTAATGTAGCTATCGCTTCTTTCATTACTTCCTACGCCAGAATTCACATGGCTCAATTCTTACTAAATCCTAATTATAAGGTCTACTATACTGATACTGATAGTTTAGTAATAGATAGACACCTTCTGCCGGAGTTTATTCATGATAAAACTCTAGGACTATTATCACTAGATTTCATTTATGATGAATTTATAGCAGTCGCACCTAAGGTTTATGGTGGTACTGGGCATGATTCTAAAGGGATTCCTGAAGAATTTGTAAAAATAAAAGGATTCAGAAATAAATTATCATTTAACGATTTTAAAGATCTATTAAATATTAACTCTACAATCGAATTAAACCAAGATAAATGGTTTAAGGACATTTCTACTGGTTCAATTAAAATTATTAATCAGCCTTACTTTCTGTCAAGCACTGAAAACAAAAGAAGTTTTGTGATTGAAAATAGTAAACTGGTTGATACTATCCCTCATGTACTAATAGACGGTGAATTAACTTAATATCTCGTACTTTTACCCCCTTCATTACCCCTTGTGCAAGTGGTAAGTATATTAGAGAAATACATTTTATTTTTAATTAAATATTCTCCTATTGAGTTTATTCGTTTTTAGGATTACTGTCATTTATTTATTTCTTTGAGGCTAAAGAATTGATCATATATTTTTGTACCTTTTTCTCATTTATTTGGAGGGTACTATTTTTTAAGGTCTGGTTCTTTAAATTCCAGGGCTTACTTTATTGATCAGGGGGCAGAAGACAGCCTGGAGAGGGTTCGCAGGGGGAAGGTCCAAACCCTTAAATGAGCCTTAGCCTTAGTTAGTGCAGGATCAGGTTCAGTATCCGGGGATGAAAATATTCCTGAGACAGTTCCTAGCATAGCTGTTAAAGTTTCAGGTGAATAGTAAACAACTGCACATGCAACACATATGGTAGTTATGATTGCCGCAGTAGTCTTAGGATTATCTAGAATGAAATCCTTAACTGAAGAAAAGTATGATTTATTATCTGCAACTGTAAGATTGTTTAGGGTATTCTTACTTCCAATGTTAGTTAAATCTGGAGCATTATTTTTAGTTTCTTCTAAAAGTTTTATTACTTCATCTAACTTTCTAATTTTGGCTCTTCTTGATAGGGTATTATCATTTATAGTTTTATTATAAACATCTAACAATGTTTCTCTAACAGCTGCCGGAGTGTTTGATGGGAATGGAATGGGTTTGTCTAACCAAATTGCTAATTTATTTATAAGATATTCCAAGTAGATAATTCCTTTAGCTAAGAAAGGGAAAATTAATATTAATTTCGATGAAAAATAATTGTAAATTGAGATGTCAAAGAACAGGTACATACCTAAGGATAAGAATGCAATTAGTCCTAATAGTTTGAATAATTTTTGCATTATTCCTTTAGCAGTAATCTGCGTAATTCTGGTGAAAATGTTACCAATGAAGACCAGTGGTCTTTTAAACAATACTTTAAGTATTGTGATTGTTCTAATGTTTTTATTCATTTTTATTTTATTTATATTTTTAAAGGTTTTGTCTATTAAATAGACTACCCGGCGTTTAAGATATATTATAATATCCTTCTTTTAATTATCTTTTATTAGTTCAAGGGGTTAATATTACTAGTAGGGTAAATTTTAATTTTAATAAGTTCAACAGGAATGTCATTGAGACCGGGATTATCCTCAAAATAACTAACCATTTTTTCAGCATAACAAAGTAAGCCTTCATTATCATTAGTTATAGTAAAATAAGGATGGATTTCAATAAATTTATTGTTGTCTTCCTGATAGCTTTCAATCTGTACTCCCAGTGGTACTGACTTATAAAAATTAGTGCTAAATAATACTAGTTTTATAGCTGAGATGAAGAACCAGGGTGTTGAAGCCTCAGTGTGATTGGAGATAAAGACAATTTTACCATTTTTATGGTTTTTGATTGAAAAGATTTCAAAAAGGGATATAAATGAAAGAAGTGAGTTCTTAAGAACATCCTTTTTATTTTATCTTATATTTTGCTGAAAAAAGGCATCGAACCTTTGTATTACCCTCATGAGAGGTATGTTTTAACCCTTTAAACTATATCAGCTTATAATAAAAATTCTAATTTTAACTAGTGCCCAAAGAAGTTCATAAATCTAAAAACTTTCATTATTACTTACTCTTTTATAAATTATAACAACTTAATCAATAAGTTATTAATTTTTAATTAATTATGCAATTAAAAGAGTGGAGGAATGTAATTTGTATTTTATTTAAAGACTGTAGCATAATCGGTTAATGCAATTCGCTCATAATGGATCTTATAAGGGTTCAATTCCCTTCGGTCTTAAAATTAATAATTGCTTATTTAAATAGAATTCGGTCTCATTCAGATATTCAAAAATATGAAAATAAACCATAATATTTAACAGTACAATTTACTAAAAGAGTATTAGATAGTTAACTTTACTATATCTTTTAAGTAAGTTACTTTTATCGGTGAAAATTAATATATTTTCTAGGGTAGAATTTTGCTTAAACGGCTATAGAAGTATAAATATACTCTAGTATTCAAATAAAATAATTAGGGTACTTGGTCGAGTCTGGTTTATGGCCCTCGTCTTGAAAACGAGTTATTGTTCTTCACAATACGTCAGTTCAAATCTGACAGTGCCCGTAAAAATAATTAAGAAATAAACCCTTTTTTTACTTAAAAACAAAAAGAAATTACTATTACAAAATTAAGATTTTAATACAACCTTGCAGAATACAGTAATTTAATAATTAAGAGCAGGTGATCCGATTGGTAAAGGTGGTTCTCTGTAAAAGAATTGGTATTATTGGCCATAAAAGGTTCGATTCCTTTACTGCTCAAAAAAAACATTATTAAACAGTTAGTTTTGTATTTATATTTAAAATTAAATTGTAATTGATGACAACTATCAATTATCTATAAAGGTAAAAAGTTTATTTAGGGCATTGGACTTAATCAGATTAACCTCTAATAATAAATAATAAATTATAGAATTTGAACTTAAATTATATACGGGAAGGGGTTAATTAATATTGTATAGTAAAGTAGTTACACTCACATGTAATGAATCTAAGATTACATTAGGGAATATACCTAGAAGTACTGTAGGAATTAATAGAGCTAATAATAAGAAGAATTCTCTTCTATCGATATCTTTCATTGGTGTTAAATAAGGTGAGAATGTACCATATGATATTCTGTTATACATAAAGATACTGTATATAGCACTTAAAACTATTCCAGTAGCACCAAGTATAGCAGTTATAGGATTTACTGACCAAATTCCAATTAAAGAAAGTTGTTCTCCTAACCAATTAAGAGTTAAAGGTAGACCAGTATTAGCTAAAGTAAAGATAAAGAATAGAATACTTAAGACAGGCATAATATTAGCAATTCCTCTAAAGTACGCTATATTTCTAGTATGATATCTTGAATAAAGAATTCCACCTACAATTATAAATAGAGCTGGAGATACTAGTCCATGAGCAATAGCCATTAAAATAGCACCTTCAATTCCTTGAATAGTATTAGAGAATAAACCTAGAGTTACAACAGCCATATGAGCTACAGATGAATAAGCTACTAGTGTTTTTGTATCATTTTGAATAATAGTTGTAAAACTAGCATAAATTAATGAAATAATAGCGATAGTTTGTACTAATGGGCTGAAATAATTTGTAGCATCAGGTAAAAAGTTAATTAAAACTCTTAATATTCCATATGTTGAGAATTTTAGAACCGTAGCGGCTAGTAAGATTGATCCAGCTAAAGGACTATCAGCATGCGCTCGTGGAAGCCAAATATGTAAAGGGAATAATGGTGTTTTAACAGCAAAAGCTATAAAGAATCCTAACCATAACCATTTTTGACTATCTAAGCTTATTTCATTTAAAGAAATTAAAGTAAAGTCTGTAGAACCCACATAACTATAAATAGTTAATATTGAAAGTAACATTGGTAGACTACCAGCTAAAGTATATAGGAATAATAAAAATGCAGATCTAATTCTATTTTCTCCTGAACCGTATACAATTATAACAATAAATAATAAAGGTAAAACACTTTCGAAAAATACATAGAATAGTAATAAATCTAATACTACGAAAAGACAAATTTGTAAAGTTTCTAATAATAAGAAAACAATTAAAAAGAATTTAATATTTTTAGTAATATTTGTATAATTAGATAGTAAAGCTATCGGTGTAATGAAAGTAGTTAATAATATAAAGTATAACGATATACCATCAACTCCTACATGAAAATGACAAAAACTTAATTGATTAAATTCATAAACAAATTGATATTGAGTTGTACTTGAATCAAATTCAAGCCATAAAAAAATTGATATTAATAAATTAATAAGAGAAGTAATAAGAGCAATACTTTTCATTTTACTTTTACTTTCTATCGAATTTTCTTGCATTGGTAAAAGAATCAAAGAACCTAATATAGGCACAAAAAGAAGTAATCCAATCATTTTATATTTTTAATTTTAGATATATTTATTTTACCTTTCTATAAACTAACTTTGCGCTTTTCAGTAAATTAATTTCTTATTTTTTAAAGAAAAATTGTATGGATAGAAAAGCAATTTTATTTGTATTAGTTACGATCAGCATTGAGCTGAGACAAGTCCTTTTCTCTAAAATGTCTAAATTAAAATAAATATTTTACGATAGAAAAATAGAGAAAATTAGTTTTTTAAGAGTGGGGAGTTATAGTCTATTCATAAATACGACTCTTTTAGGGAAAGATTGCATTATTATTTAAAAAGGTTACAATGATTCACCTCGAGGTAAGCTAATAAAAGTCACTGATAGAGATGGATTAAAATAATCCTAATCTGTGAAAATGCCAGATAGACCAGCACAATAAATTTATTAGTATAACCAATTTTTTAATGAAGCAAGAATGAGCCTTCCTATTTTTCTACCTGTAATCTTTAGACATGCGACCAGCCTCGAACTGATAACTTATACTACGCAAAATATAAATTATGCCAATTTCACTACGCATGTTGTTTGTCTTTTAAAACTAATCCCAGAAGGGGTTAAAGGTTTTACATATTAAGCTCTGTTACTTAGTTTAGTTATATACATTCTGATTACTTGTTGGAATGTAAATAAAGGTAAAATATATTTAGAGAAAACATAGATTAAAACTAATAGAGTTAAGAATGAAAATGATAATTGGTTAACAAAATAAAAAGGTAATAGTTGAGGCATAAGTTGAATTATAAAAAAAGTGCTCTTATTGAAATGTTTAAGAACTATCTCTGCTTTATTTCCTTTATCAAAATCTTGAATTAAAGGTTTTAGCTATTATAGTTTTATCTTTCTCTTAAAGAAAAATAATGATCAGTACTACACCGATCGCTTTACTATTTTTTGTAATGAGATATTTAGGGTATCTTTTATTTATTAACAAAATAATATATATTAATAAAATAAAAAGAATTAAATTAAAGGTTAAAATAAAAAAAAAAAGAGGTTAAATGGACACTTTTAAATTACTAAACTTAAATTAATATATAGATAAGCGCTACGCTTACCATAGTTTTAAAAACAAAAACAAATTATCTAGATAGAAGAAGTGAGTTTTTTAACCTTACTTGCGTAATTTTTCTAATAAAGAAAGCGCAGCGCTGGATTAAATATATTGCGCGCATTGCAGGTTAAGGTATGATAAAAATGCCGAAAACTGGAATCGAACCAATGATAAATTCTTACAAGGAATCCGTTTTACCAATTAAACTATTCCGACTATTTCTTAAATATATCACTTTTTGAAAAGTAGTATAGTTAAGATGCACACACCAAAACTAATGCTAATTTAATTTATTTTAAATAAGTTTGTAAAGATAGGAGGCGCTTACCTTATATAAAGAGAAGAATTTTTATAAAAAAAAGAAATTATTTACTTGCCTTGGAATGAAATCGAATCACTGTATCTCCAGCTTCAATGGAGCGCTTTAACCACTAAGCAACCGAGGCTTTTATAAATTTAAATTAGAACAACTTTTTTTTAATTATAATTGAAAATATGCAATTGCAAGCAAGCCTGCGCTTAGCAGATATTTATTGTCTTGGAGAAAGATAGAATCGAACTATCATTTTAGTAGTGCAAGTACTATTGATTAACCGTTATCAGATTTCCCCTATTCTACGTTTTAAGTAAAAACAAAAAAAAGTTAGTTTAACCAATAAGTATCCACGATAAGAGTAAACAAAAAAGGTGTTACACTTACGGTACCTACGGGCGAGTAGTGACACTTAGTCAGCAGTCCTAAATCAAGTTATCATTAAAACCAAAGTATTAAAATAATATTACGATGGTTTTTCTATCTTTCCTGCGCTGCGCGCTTTGTATTAAAAGAATAAAAAAAAAATGTACTTGGTGACTGTGCTGCGCACTGTGTTCCGCACAAATAGTGGACAGAAACACACAAAAAACTCTCTTCTTATATAAATTAAATAAGTAATTGCCTTTTGGTAAATTTTTATATTTTTTTAACGATCCATAACTTCAAGTCGATATTTTAATTAGTAATGCTAAACTGAATACTTTACAGTAATGTTCATTTGCATCCTATCAAGAAATGTTCTATTTCTCATTTATACCGGAGTAAAACCTTCTCCCTTTATTTTTAATTAAAACTTTGTAATGTGGCTATTTTTCTTAATTGTCTTATCTTTAATCTACCTTTTTAAAGTTACTTATGAAATAAATTTCCAGAAATACTTACACAGCCTGAAGGAAGGTATAACTCCGAAAGTGTCAGCAAAAAGGGATTTTCATTTCTTCTAATAACCTTTTTAATAAAAAGGCTTTAAAGTTAAGTTTATTTCAAATTTAGAATTTACATTAAAAAGTCTAAAGTAAAGGGAATATAAATTCCGGTGATAGTATCTAGGGGTTGGTTTCTTGCTTTATATACATTCAGCTATTATCCATTATGTTTGTGGCTACCCAACTATGCTTTTAACCTATGTACCTCTCCGTGGAGATTATTAATTCATACGGTCATTATTCTGTACGAACATGTATCGTAAAGGTACATCGCTAACTACTAATAAACGTACTATTTATTCTTCAGCTTATTAAGATGTAGTTACTATTAAACAATTGGTACACTAGAGAAACACAGCCTATTGATCCTTTCGTACTAGAAGGTCTGCCCCTTTTTACTATTTTATCCCTCCAGAAGATAGGGACCATACTGACTCACGTCGTATTAAACCCAACTCGCGTGCCCTTTTAATCGGCGAACAGCCGAACCCTTCCGAGGTTTTGCTCCCGGAGGATAGGACGAGTCGACATCGAGGTGCCAAACAGCCGGGACAATGTGTACTCTCTCCGGCTATCAGCCTGTTATCCCTAGCGTAACTTTTATCGATTGATCCCCTACTAACTCCATAATATATAGAAGGGTCACTATGCCCTACTTACGTATCTGTGCGACTTCTAAGTCTTTCAGTTAGGCATGCTTACCGCCATTGTGCTCTGCATCACCGTTCACTGGTGAATTGATCTCCATTCAACTTCTAGCTATACCTTTATAAAAAAATGTTTAAATTAAATAGTTTTTATATAATTATAATTTTTTGTCTGATTTATTACTTTCTTTCAAAAATAATAATATTTAAATGTTAATATATTTGGATGTACTTTGCTACTCTATTAAAGACGACCGCCCCAGTCAAACTGCCAATTAGTCAACTATCCCTTTTTAAAATAAGGTTAACATTGACCCAACCTTAGTCTTAAGGTATTCCATCTTTCGTCTATCGACTCCCTATTCACTATTAATTAAGGTTGTTGTAGATCAATTGTGATAACTAACTACAGTAAAGCTGCATAGGGTCTTCCCGTCCGCCTGGAGGCAACCCGCATCTGCACGGGTAATTCAATTTCACTGAGCAAGTTGTAGAGACAGTGAGGCCATCGTTACATTATTGATACCGGACCACATTTAATGGCCAATTTATTTTGCTACCTTAGGATCCTCATAGTTAAGACCGCTATTAACCAGACTTTCGATAAGCAACAGTTTCCCATTGCCTCTCTTATGTTGATGGCATCGGGCAAATTTCACACAGTATACTACTATATTAATCATTGCACTGTGTTGTGTTTTTAGTAAACAGTCGGGGCCTCCGATTCTCTGAGACCGTTAAGTAATTTATTTTTTCCAACTAAAAAGATAGTTGAAATGCAATTTCCTACCCGGTTCCTCTTGTCGTCTAACTTATGAGGTGAACTTGCCGAGTTCCTTAACAACTTTTAGCTCTACGCCTTAGTATACTCTACTTACGAACCTGTGTCGGTTTAGGGTACGGTGTTTGTTTACGGAACTTTCGTCTAAAAACATTCTTTATCAATAATATTTATTTTTCCTCTATTATTCTGAATTTAGTCTTATTTTTCCACTCCACACGGCTGAGGTTTAGCCGCTAAGTATATTTTTTCCTGGTCCATACTGGACTTATAACTAGAATACTCATCAGCCAAAACTTTGGTTTTTGGTCCTTAGAGGCCGTAGTTAACATAAGGCGGTTTAACCTTTCCTTATAACCCTTTCGTATTCGGCGAGAAGTATTATAACTTCTTTTTACGTTACTCATGTCAGCATTATCTCTTCAATTACCTTCAAAACAATGAAACACTGTTTTATCATTAGTTAAATTGAATGTTCTACTACCTAAATTAAAAATATCCGGCTCAAGAATTATTGAGCTTTAATTTAATATTCTTAATTTAACACAATATCGGTTGATTATTTTAGACCCGTTAAATTTTCGGTGCAACACTCTAAGGGCTGGTGCGTTGTTACAAACGGTCATTATTCAGATAGCTACTACCAGGCTCACTGTCCAGCTGCGTTCAATGTGGTACATCCTTAATTTCACTTAATAATCATTCGGGACCTTGATTCGTGTTCTCGGCTGTTTCCGTCTTGACTACCCAACTTAGCATGAGCAGTCTGAATATCTACCATCAATTTATGTACTTCCGAGATTCGCTTCCATTGGTAAGATTTTCGAGGTCCCCGCAACCTAAACGTAAGATAGTTTCCTATCTCTTGTTGGGAATTACCGTGCTGTACCTCCATAAATTTTGAATAGATGTCATACTTAAATATGTTTCGTAGAAAACCAGCTATCACCAGGTCAGATTGGCATTTCACCGCTTTACTAAACTCTTCGGAGAATTATGCAACATTCACCCGTTCGATCCATTATAATCTGGTCTAGTAAAGATCACCTGGCTTCGGGTCTAATAGAAGTAACTTACCCAACACTAATATTAGTTATTAAATCGCTGACCTTTCTAATTATTTCAAGAAAGATTAGGGCTTTAATATTACTCTTAATAAATAAGAATACATAAATGAAGATTAAAATATTTCTATTTTAATTGTTTATACTATTGATTAGTCCAGTCGCTTTCGCTAGGGCTTTAAACCTCGCTACTCCCATTAACTTGCTGACCCATTATGCAAAAGGTACGCCGTCATTATTTAAAACTTCGACTGCTTATAGAGTTACTAATTCAAGGCTATTTCAACGTGTCCCTATAGTCCTCAGTTAAACATATCTAGCCGACATGCCGCTCCTTAGACTTTACACATCTTTTCAACTTTTCCTTTACAGTACTTTTCACTATCGCTAAATTTATAATACTTAGCCTTAGAGGATGGTTCCCCTATTCCGACAAGTTCTCTCTCATCGTACTATTGTGCAACAAAAAACAACGTGACCTAACCTAAAAAGTAAGAACAGTGTTCAAATAATTATTTCAAGACGAAAACACAGGGGTTCCATGCATTTCTTCCTTAAATTTTCTTGAAGCTGTTTTATAAATGTCTCTCTCTTACTGTTGAGCCCCTTAAAGTGTGGGGCCGAACTGTATTCTTTATTGTTTGTACTAGTCCTGACCCAAGAAAAACTACGCGGAACCGTAATTTATTCGAGGTTTATTATCAAGTCCAGTCTACAATAAGAGAATAAACTTCCACATGAGACAACTTATAAATTTTTAATACTCTACTAAAATTTCAAATGACTATACACTTAACTATGGAAATAAACTAATTAAAATCTACAGGACTAATTAGTACACCTTCTTTGGTTACAAAGCGCGAAGCGCCGTGCAATTAAACCTATACAGATTTATTAATGTAATTCTTTTTGGAAAAAGAGGCTAGACAAATAATAAACCATTAATAGGGGACCAACCCTAAAAATATTTTGTTAACTTATATAGGCCTATTACAGATTCAATTTTTATTTAGTTTTATTAAAATAGTTAAATAATAGCTAGACTAGGAATATTGTTTTTATTTGTGCAAGGCTAATCCGATTTCACTCACCATTACTTTCGGAGTCTCGGTTGATTTCCTTTCCTTTCCTTACTACGATGTTTCGCTTCGGGAAGTGTTTATAATAAAGGTTTCCCTTAGGATCGCCACATCACTATCTTAAAAGATTTTACCCTAATAAGATTTTAAACTTAAGAAGATTGGGTGTTTTATATGTGGCCTTTGGGTATGCCCTCCTTTTTTTATAAATTTGCTTTGTTATCCTTAATAACTCCTTTGAAATACTTAATTATTAAATATAATTTTTTGATGTTAAAACAAGATCGTCATCGATACTTTTAGATAGAAATTTGATTTTAGACTCTTTTTTTTATTGTGTTGTATATTTATATTTTTTTTTATTATCCCCAAAATATTTAAATTCATCATTATTAAAAAGTACAATTCACACTGCTATGACTTGCTTGGGTTAATTTTATGCTTAGTTGAATTTTTTTATTATTAATATTTTTATGTTTAATATTTATTTTGTTTTATAAACTGAGTTGACCAGACTCGAACTGATATAAGCCATTACCAAAAAATGGTGTTTTTCCAATTAAACTACAACTCAAGATATGAAAAATATCACTATACTCTTTTATTGTACAAAAATAGAAATATAACAGTTATAACGCATACGGTTAAAATCTGAGATGTTCTAATATTAAAATATTTATTTTAGGTATTTAGTTTAAGAAAGGGGTTGATACTTTTTTATTTCCACTAATAAATATTGAAGACACCATCGCTAACAGTAAAATTACACTCAATAATATTAGCCAAGATGCTCCATATGTATAAAGACCTTGACCTATACTTTCAATTTGTAAAAAGTTTGTAAATGATGTATCAGCAATTACAGGATTATATGTTAAATATACTGTACTTAAAGAAGATAAATCTGAACTTAATAGTAATCCATTTAAATTAGTAAATAAGTCTAATATAGCTGAGATTGAAGAAACATTATTAAATGTAAATGGTAGAATAGTAAAGAATTCATAAATAAATAAACCACCAATAGCTAAAACTAAAGGAAGATTTTTAGTGTAAGTAGATCCAGTTTCTAATATATCAGATAATTTAATATTTAACATCATTATACAGAACAGGAATAACACTGCAATAGCTCCAACATAAACGATTATGTAAGAAATACCGATGAATCCTACTCCTAATAAAATAAGATAACCAGCTGCATTTACAAAAGTAGAGATTAAAAATAGAACAGAGATAACAGGATTTTTAGAAGTAATAACTAAAACACTTGAAAGAAGAGCACCAAAAGCTAGAATGTCAATATATAAATTTTTCATAATAATTATAATAATAAAATAAAATCTACGTTCCTATTCTCTATTTCTATTTTAGTTAGACAATTTTTCATTCTAGTACGAAATCGCTTTGCGCAGGCTAGATAATTAAAAATAAGAAATTAAATTCATTAATTAAGAAACTATCTGGCTACGCTACGTTAGGATTGTATTATATTTATAAATTAAATATTTACGGCTTGTCCTGCGTTAGCAAATCTAATTAGAGTAATTTTTTTAATCTTTCCACACAGTTGAGTAATATAACTGAAAAATACTTTAGAGGAATAGGGATCATAACGTTCGATTAATCACAATGTTTATTTTTAACTAAAGAAAATATGTTCAGTTAAAGCAAACTAAGGTTAAGTATTTTATACACTTGAACCAAAAAAAAGTTAGTTAAATCATCATTCCTACCACAACCGCATTCCTTGAGAGTCACGGTATAAACATCATAATCATAGTATATCCATATGAAACTATGTCGGCTGTAACTTACGGATGGTAAAGATCATTGTATAGTTTAAGTGCAGTGATAAGCGCTTACTTTAATTTATTGCTTAAAATATATATTTAACTTTATATAAACGGATTGTAAAAAAATAACCGGCAAAGAGATTATATACAAAATATTGTTATACCTCAAAAAAAAGATAATATAACTATTAAGTAGGTATTCACCAAGAAGAAGTGACCCTTCTATTTAAAGTAAGGGCAGGAATTAATATTTTTATGTTTAATATTTATATTTTGAGAAAGTTACATAGTGTAACGAGTACGCCCGGCTTAGATAGACTTACTAATTTTTTTTTACAATATTTTTATTTGTAAGACTAAATTAATGTATAGAAATTATTTATAACCACTTATATAGAGAAGCGATTATAATTTAGAAAGGGGTTAAATTAGTTTGATTTTTCAATTTGACTAGAGGAAAGTAGAACTATACCTAGAGTGTAGAATACAACTATTAGTAATCGAGGATCTAATACAGTTTCACCTAGTAAAATAGGACTAAAGAGGATAAATAAGAATGCAACTAACCATAACACGATATAAAGTGCATATGTGGTGATATGACCTGTATCTAATTTAGAGATATTAAATCCAGTTTGGGATAAAATAGAAGTTAGACCATGAGGTCCTGCAAGTTCAATTACACCTCTATCTAATACCTTAGAAATCATATAACCAAATTGTAATCCTGCTCCAATAATATAATTGTTATAAACAACATCAAATAGATATTTACCATTTAAGAAAGTATATATTTTTCTACCAAATGAAGTTTCAGTTAAATTAATTACAAATTCAGGATTAAAGTTATATAGATAAAAGGCTAAAGTAGCACCTAATAAAGATAATAGAGCTGGAAGTAGTTTAATTAACAATGGTAATGAGAATTCAGCTTCTATTAAACTTACATTATTAGGATGTATAAATACTGAGTTACCAAAGAAATCTGAACCTACACCAACAAATAGATCTGAAAAGATGTATCCAAATGCGATAGAGAAAAGAGATAATAAGAATAAAGGTATTATTACAGACCAGTTAGCTTCGTGGCTATTTAAATAACTTGTTTTAGGTCCATTAGGAGTTGTTAAGAAAACTAATGAAACTAATCTTGCCGAGTAAGCAGCTGTGAACATCGCAGCGCAGCATCCTAATACATATGCATAAGTTCCACTTAAACTATATTGAGCAAATGCTAGTTCTATTATTAAATCTTTTGAATAGAAACCAGTCAAGAATGGAGTCGCAAGTAATGATAGAGACCCTACTAACATAGTTGTATATGTGAAAGGTAAGAAGTTAATTAAACCACCCATTTTTCTTACATCTTGTTGATCCGCAAAACTATGAATTACAGTACCAGCACCAAGGAATAGTAGCGCTTTGAAGAAAGCATGATTGATTGTATGGAACATAGCAACATTATGTTGTGATAATCCGACAGCCATTACCATATAACCTAGCTGTGAAATTGTACTGAAAGCTATTATTCGTTTAAGATCGTTCTGAACTAAACCTGTTGTAGCAGCAAAGAATGCTGTAGAAGCACCTACTAAAGTAATAACTAATAAAGCTGTAGAACTATATTCTAATATAGGAGAAGATCTAACAAGTAAGTAAATACCCGCCGTTACTAGTGTAGCTGCGTGAAGTAGAGCGGAAACAGGAGTTGGAGCTTCCATTGAACCTGGTAACCAACTGTGTAGAGGCACCTGACTAGATTTAGCCATAGCCCCAGAGAAGATTAGAAGAGCTATAATTGTAATAGCAGTTTCATTCATGAATGGTGCTAAACTGAAAACAGTAGAATAATTTACTGATCCAAATAAAGCAAAAACAGCGAAGAATCCTATACTTAATCCCATATCTCCTACTCTATTCATAGTTAAGGCTAGTATAGCCGCTTTATTAGCTTGAATTCTAGTAAAGTAGAAATTGATTAATAGATATGAAACAACACCAATTAATTCCCAACCTACAAACATAACAAAGTAATTAGCACCTGTAATTAAAACTAACATACCGAAAGTGAATAAAGAAAGGTAACTCATAAATCTTTGTTGATGTGGGTCTTCAGAAAGATAATCGGTAGAATAAATATGGATTAAACTAGAACAATATAAAACAGCTAATCCTAGACTAACAGTCAATTGATCAAAAGCTAATTCCCATGAAATAGACATAAATTCAGAATCAACCCAACTTACTAAATTAATGTAAACAGGGCTTCCACAAATACCTACTTCATAGAAAGCTACTGTCATTAATAATGCCGATAAAATTAGACAAGTACATGTAATTAAATGTGCTCCTGTTACTCCAACTTTTCGTCCTAATAAACCTGAAACAATAGAACCTAATAAAGGTAAAATTAATATTGATAAATACATTATGATCTAAGTGAAATATTTCCTCTTAATCTATAAAAAGCTACAAGAATACTTAAACCTATAACTGATTCT
>Ga0233341_1000005_pt1 | contig 43765 bp, 24 predicted proteins | sample GEONDECOMP247_FD_180672 | JGI IMG/M metagenome (GOLD analysis project Ga0233341, IMG submission 180672) | Leaf litter microbial communities from Shasta-Trinity National Forest, California, United States - GEON-DECOMP-247 | ecosystem: Environmental > Terrestrial > Plant litter > Unclassified...
TCTTAATTCCAAAGAAGTAAGCTTCGTCAATTACTGCTCCGTTTAATTCATCTTTCATCAGTCCTAATTCTTTCCCGATTAAATCGTTGTCTAAAGGTTTAGTTGTAAAAATACTATCAGTATCGGTATAACACAAGCTATCACCAGCGTTTAATTTATAGGGATGCATAATTATTCTAGCATTTGCAGTTACAGCTGCTGCTATTCCTACATTACTTTTAATAATTCTATTGCTTTCTTGTGCATCGAATAAACTATCTTCAAATTCTTGAATAGGATTAGTTACAATTTTGCTGTTGTTTTCTTTTATTAGTAGTGTAGACCATTTATCACTTCCATCGATAATAGTTTTAATAAATTGATCTGAAAATGTTCCAATAGATTCTGTGTTTATGGTTTTAAGTAATGTCTTTCTTCTTCCAAAGATACCGTACAACTGATTCAGTTGCATTTTACTAATAAAGTATGTTCCACTATTTTTATCTGAATTCTTTTTTAAATTATAGAAGTGGTCAATGTATTCATTGAATGGGTTGAATTTACTGAATCTGATACCTTCAATAAGTTTAATTTCATATCCTAATTTAACTGCAGCCTTAAGTTCTTCTGAGTAATAAACCCCAGTCCATTTACCTACTGGGTGTATAGTTCTATTAGTAACAGTATCTTTATACGGTAGTAATGGAATCTTGATATCTTCAGGGCATGTTACTTCAGCTAAGGCAAATCCGAAGAAATCATCTAAAGGTATATTGGTCATGTCGTTGTATCTGGCAATCGGTTTATTTGGTAATACCATTTTCATCGCGAATGGATATAATGAGTTAACATCGTAATAATGAACATTTTCAGCGTACTCTTGGTAATAATCAGTAGCACCTCCCAAATAACCTCTTCTAACAAAATCATCATCTTTAGATGAAAGGATAGCAATGTCTTCAGTTAAGAATCTATTTCTGAAAACCTTTAATGATAAAGTAGATGTACTGTAAATGGTAGAGATATCAACTTGGAATTTTTCAAAGTATTCTACTTGAGCTTTTCTTAAGGCATTGTATAAAGCAACGGTATCTTGCAATGCATATTCTTTAAATTGTTTTAATAAGCTAATGTCATTAAATAATTTGTGAATATTTGAATAATCGGAATTGTAATCTGATACTTTACCTTCTACATTAAATGATTGGCATAGTTTATTCAATGAAACTGGGAATATTCTGTAACTGTCTTTAAATGTAATGATTATTTCACCATCTTTAAGTATTTGCAAGCAAACAAACTTATTTTGATCGTCCACTACCATAGAAACATCATCACATTCAAAATGACTCATTAGTGCTTTATAAATAAAGTAACCATCAAAACTTCCAAGGTTATGAGCGAATATTGTACTACAATTAGAATAAACCTTATTATGCATTATAAACTTGAAGAAACTTTTCCATAATAATTGTATTGCTTCATTTCTATTGTTAATAAATAGGTTATAATCGACTAAGAATATTTTACTTACCTTTTTATAACTAGAGATAGTATAGAAGAAAGATATTGCAACAGGCTACTGTATTTTATCTATGCTTACTGTTTCAATATCTATACATCCGAATCTATAAACATATTTTTGTTTACTCTTAAATGGGGATATAGTATGTTTAAATCGTTTACCAAAATCAAAGTTAATAGGAGTAAACTTTCTCTTAGGAACAGTCTTTCTTATTAACTTTGGGTGTTTTCCTGTAATGATCAGTCCATGTTCTTTAGTAGCATCCTCTGGTGAAGAAATTAGTTTAAGTTTAGGATTTATTAACATTTGTTCATCAATGTTAATTGTGTAGTAGTCGAGGAAGAGTAATTCTACCAATGCTTTGGTACTAAAGCTATGTAGTTTTCCAGGAATTCGTATATTTCTTCTTGGATTTCCTTCCAATAAATATTAAAAGTAGTGAAATTGTTGATTAAAACATTATGGTGTAGGGTATAAATTTTGTTTTCACTTGTAAAAGCTCTTAATACTACCATTTTATTTTTAGAAAGATTGCTAAATTCATCGACAATCATTAAATTATAGAATAAACCTTTAAAATATTCATTTGGGATTTCAGAAAGAATATATTGAGCCGAAAAAATAAAGTGTTTTCTTAATTCATTCTTTCTAGAATCTTTGATCGATTCTAGTTGGAATGGATTGTTGTCCATGGCCACTTGTGAGAGTAAATCAAGGTCATAAGACGATAATTTAGGATTGGATAAGTAGAATAATGTTTTATAGAATAATTCTTGATTCTCTAAATAGTTTACAGTATTATGTAAACCTCTTATTTGAAATTTATTTTTGGTCATGTTTATAATTTATTGTTTTTGCTGTTGTAAAAAGCCAGTTAGTTTTTTTTTAATTAAGGGGGGTTAGATATTTGTTTTATTTATATTTTTTCTCTGTTGTAAAAATCCCAGACAGTGTATTTGTATAATGGGAATAATGCATCTCCGTAGTCAGAAGCGTTCCATAATGGTTCTCCACAACCCATATTCATTAAAGTCATGTAATCTTCAGTTTTAGTTGAATTATCTACTAAAATATGATGATGCAAGTAACAATATGTATTTATGGAGCTTAGTAATGCTCTTTCTAAACCCATAAACTTAGCAGCTTCTAACATAATCCATTTCTTATCGCTAACGGACAGAAAGGTTTTATCTTCGGAGAATAAATCGTATAATTCTTCTAGAGTTGTGGGCCGGTAAGGCACCAAATTTACATTTACAAAACAAAATGAGATGCTTCCATCACCATTGTATTTTTTAATGATATTATTTTTATTAAAGTTCATAATTTTATAATTTTTTGGTTTATTACTGAATCAGGGCGAATTCAATGGTTTGTACATACCCCCCAACACCAGCTGAAATTAAAGATATAGACACTCTTTTCCCCCTTAAAGATGAAGATGGAAATACTTTCTCAAGAGTTACTTCATCTACTTCATTAATAGTAGATAAAGGATCTAAATCTTTCCTAAGAGACCATGGGGTATCGCCCTGTAAAGAGAGATATTTTAGCCCTTGAAAATTTCGGGAGTTAAAATACTGATTGTGCATTAGAGAATTAAACAACTCATGGTGTACTTCGGAAAAAGGTAATTTATGCAAATTTTCAAACCAAAGTATTTTCCCCAGGTCGTCGTTATAATTAAAGTGGGTAAATTTAATAGGCCGGCATATATATTTATGATTTAACAGGTTTAAATAAATCTAAGGTTAAAAACAAAACAACAAATAATGTCAAAGGTACCAATGCTAACAACACAACACAAAAGCTTTTTTTTGCTTTTTTTTGCTTTTGTATTGGTAGGGTAGTAAGTAAACTATCTGATTCGAACAGATATTTCCTATCTTTCATGCTAGTAATAGGTGTTTTTCCAATTAAACTAAGTCGAGTAAAGGGGTTTGATTGTATAACATTAGAACTTGTAATTTTAATCGCTCCAGATCCTATTTCTAAGATAAATCCTATAGTTAATACTAAAAAGAATATTAAGGCTACAGAAAATCCATAAATGGAGATTTGGTACAATGAAACAGCAACAGGAAATAACAGTAAGATTTCTAGATCGAAAACAAGAAATAATAAAGCTACTACAAAGAAATGAATATGAAAATTAGATCGTGTTTGACCTGCTACAGGATCGTATCCACATTCATAAGCTGATACTTTAGCTTCATCAGGGTTTCTAGGAGCCAATAAAATATTAATACCAATTAAAATTAAAGTAAGAAGTGGAACAAAAATAAATAAGATAGTTAAAGTATTCATTAAAAATTATATAAAGATAAAGAAAGTAATTGTGTACTATTTAAAATTATAGAAGGTTTAAGAACAAACAATAAAATTGTTAATGTTAGAGTAGATATTAAAAAACTATGGAAATTAGTAATAACAGCACCACCACTCATGGTAGTGGTAGTTGTAGTATTTTCAGTCGTTGACAAGCTTATATTAATATCCGCTTCACTATGAAGAAGTCTAATAATTTTTAAGTAATAAGAAGCACTTACTACACTAACTATTATTGCAACTATAGCCATAAAATAATAGCCACTTTGTACAGCAGAATATAAAACAAACTGTTTAGAGAAAAATCCTATTAAAGGAGGAACACCAGCCATAGAAAATAAACATATACTTAAACTTAAACTAAGCAAAGGATTTGAGTAAAATTGACCTTTAAGTTCTACTATTAATCCAATGTCTGTAGCTGATCCTTTTTTATCAGCACCGCTAGATTTATCATGGGTTTTAGTATTTACAGTATTATGTATTATATAACCTAAAGCTATTATAATCAAGAAAGTTGTTAAGTTAGTTATTGAATATTGTATTATATAAAACAGTAGTGATTCTATTGATTGTTCAGTATTAATAGCTAAAGCTAATAAAATAAACCCTACATGAGAAATTGTACTGTAGGCTAATAATCGTTTAATTCTAGATTGAGCTAAACCAACAACTGTACCTATAATTAAAGAAAGTAAGGAACTTATAAGCAGTAGATTTTTTACTATATATATTAGATTTCCTCCACCCTGCCAGCTTGCAATCGCACCTTTTAAACTAGTGTTTTCTATTAAAACTGAAATATCAGTAATCCCTCCCCCGTATACAACAGCACCTACGGTAGGAGTAGCTTGTGTGATAAATTCTAATAAAAAGATTAAAATAGCGATTTTAGGCATAATAGTTAACCAAATTGTAACTATTGTTGGACTGTCATCATAAACATCAGGTGACCAATTGTGTAAAGGGGCAGCTGCTATTTTGAATAAAAAACCTGCAATAATTAAAATAAAACCTAAAGTAAACCCTCCCCCCCCTATAAGAGTTGTACTATCAGAAACAGAAATTAAACTATAAATTGATTCAAAATTTGTTAATCCTGTGAATGTATATATTAAACCAGCTCCTAATAATATTAAACAAGAAGAAAGACCCCCTAATAGAAAGTATTTTAAACCCGCATTGCTAGCAGATTCAGAATATCTATATAAAGTAGCTAAAATATATAGACCAAATGATTGTAATTCTATACTTAAATACATAGTTACTAGATCAAATGAAGAAATTAATAAGGTAGAACCTAATGTGCTGAACAAGACTATTAAAGAATATTCAGCAGCGTAATTAATATTTTCTATTTTGTTATTTTCTGTCTTCCCTACGGTCCGTAGGTTACCAATATTGGTAGAGGAAGCGACTGTTGTATTATTTATTAAAGGCCAAGCTATTAATACTAATGAAGCTATTATTAATAAGAAAGTATCTAATAATTGTGAGATTGTACTTACATGGAATAGTCCACTATATATTCCGATTCCCGATTCAATTGACTGAATAAAAGAAACATTTAAAGATAATAGAGCGGAATAAACAAAAATTAATGTTGTTAATCTTGTTATTAATACTGGATGTAGTCCTATGTTCAGATTAGGAAGGGCCATAGCCACTATTAACGTTAATAAAGATAGAAACAACATTACTATACTTTTACATAAAGACAATGTAATATATAATTTTCCACTTTACTATAAATATATAACAAAAATTAATAATGAATAATCAAAATTTTCGTGATATGATAGCTGTGTTATTAAACCCTCTAAATAATTCAAATAATTCTACTAACACTGGTTCAGGTACTTTAATACGATATACTGGAGAGTCCAAATCATTAGAAGGGTTACAAAATAAAGAGATAGATTCTGTATCCTCTTTTAATGAAGCTTTTCCTGATTATCCTAAAGATCATGTAGGGACTGTAATTAAGGATGTAAGTAATATAATGGTACAATCAAAGCAAAGTTATGTGGATAATGCTAATAATTCAGATGTTACAGAGGTATTAGATAAGGTATTCACAAATGATTTTATAAATAAGATGAAGCTCAGTCTTTCAACGAAAATGGTAGTTTTCAGTCTGTATCCTCTCTTATTCAATTAGATATTAATCCTCAATTATTCCCGCCATTTCATATAACAGATGAAATTTTAAAATCTTCTTTTATTCTGCCTTTCTTTATTAATAAGAATAACAAATTTAATTGGTTCAGAATTTTACTTACTATTTTAATCTTAATATTCTCATTTTTTTATTTAATAGGAATGGATAAAACGATACTAATTATAAAAGGATTAAATATGTTTACGCTAATTAAATTTAATCTAATTACTATGATATTAGTTCTGTTATACTATATTGTATCTTTATGGTTAATCGTACTATTTGCTAAAAATAAGATGGAAATCCCTGAGAATTTACCCTATTTGATTAAAAAATGGTTAACTGAAACCAATATCATCAGCAAATCTGAGGAGAAAGATCTAATTGTACAATCATTTAAACGTCAAATTACTATATATATTATAATAATATTGTTAATATTACTGTTTTTAATCTTTTATTCAAATTAGATTTAACCGCTTTTTAAATATATAAAAATTAATGCTATACAATATAACCCCCTTTGTTGGCTTAGTTTAATTTGGTAAAACACCTGATGCTAGTGTTGGGCGTAGGAGATATCCATTCTAATCGGATAGTTGGCTTAAAATGGTTATATTTAAAGGTAAAACCCCTTTTTTTGTGGCTTTGCGTTTGTAATTTTAAATATACAAAAACAACGAATTCCCCAATTAAAACTGGTAGTTTTATAACTAACAGGAATTTAATATGCGAAACCCTTGATTTGGGTCGCGACACCCCCTTTCCCCCAAGGACCCAAAGCTTTGCTACCCCCAAGGACCCAATGCTAACAAAAGCTTTTGTATTGCTACCCCCAAGGACCCAATGCTTTGCTACTCCATAACCCCCCGAGGATCTTTACCTTTACCCTATTTTGGGTGTTGTAAGGAACATGGTGAAGAGTAAGGGAGTGGAGAGCTGTCCATGCCATGACTACCGGGTACGTAGCAAGAGGGTAGTAGTAAGAGGGTAGTAGTAAGAGGAAGCAAGGCCTTATATTTTTTGGTTGTTGCCTCGGAATGAAATCGAATCACTGTATCTCCAGCTTCAATGGAGCGCTTTGACCACTAAGCAACCGAGGCTTTTATAATTTTTAGATGTGTGTATCTCAAGAATACTATTTTTTGTTATTTGATTTTTGGCTCTTTAGTTCACTAGATATGCTCTTTGACCCTACAAAAGCATTGGTACCAATACAACAAAACACAACACAAAATCTTTTTTTTGCTTTTTTTTGCATTGGTAGTGGAATAAAGTAAGGTAGTCCTGCTGTCCGTACGTAAGATTTACGCTAAAATAAACTAGCATAAGCTGGCATATTAAGCGGTACTAATAGGATTTGTCTTTCAATAAGTAAAGATATTGAATGCGAATGGTTGGCAAATGAAGTTAAAATCAGCAGAGTATACGTATTGAATTAATTAATCTGCTATAGTGCAATATTCCGTCTTTCGTACTCCTTAACCTTAATATCTGGAGAGGCAGTAAGGAGATTTGTTACAACTTTAAAGCTAAACTGGATTTATATGCGAGTAAAAGAGGAAATCTAATTAATTACTTTACTTTAGAAATAGATATTCTTATTTCATCTTAACCAGCTTAAGTGTTTAGATAGATCTAATTACTTGAGGAAGTTATGGAGAGTTAAAACTTACCATTTTTGACAGCCCGAATATTGGCTTATGTTGTTTATTACAAATCCAGAACCGAGAGTAGTCAGGAAAGGATGAGACCATTCCAGCTTACCAGCATTAAATCCATACCAGATGGGCGGTAGGTAGGGGATATTAATTATTAAAATAAGGATATTTAAGACAGCAATAGCTTTTATTGTATTGGAGAAAGATAGACTCGAACTATCATTGTAGTAGTGCAAGTACTATTGATTAACCATTATCAGATTCCCCCTCTATATTGTAAAAATAAAAAAGCTTGCCAACACAAAGTTATAAGTATTTATTTTATTAAATGTGTATGATTATATCTTGAGAAATCAGAGCTAGAATGATGTTTTCTAGGCCCTAGTTTAATCAAGAAAAACCCCTTATTATTTATTCTACAACTTGGAGCTGTTAAATGAATGATCATTTTAATTACTACCAAAGCTTTGGGTCCTTGGGGAAGAAGTGGCTTTTACTATTGAACATTGATCCTTGTTTCCAACCCTTCCTCGCATCAACAGCATCCCTACCAGCACAAAAGCTTTTGTGTCCTTTGCTACAATGAAAAAAAGCAAATAAAAGCTTTTGTGTTGGGTTGTCTTGTTTTCCCACTTACCCTACTTATACCTACTTACCCTTGCGGAGATAAAAAGTAACTTTTGCACGGTAGGGCAGCGAGTGCCATGCTTGTTTCTTGCAATCTACAAATTAACCATAAAATATAGGTTTGTTCGCAAGGAACCGCTACCAAAGGTTTGGGTCCTTGGGGTACCAAAGCATTGGGTCCTTGGGGAAAAGGGAGAGTAGTAAAATAATAATTATTCGAAGTCTTTTACATTTTTCTTAAAAAAGTATTAGTAGTACTATAGAAAGGGGGTTATATTTTGGGTTTATTATCCAGCAGCTCGTTCCCGAACAGCTACCTTGCTATGACTTTTGAGATGTTACTTAAATGGATTAATTAAAGCTTGCTATAGTTTTAACAAAGTCGTCTATACTTATTTTTTAAAAGGCAATGCAGTTAATTGTCGAGAAAAAAGTTATAATATCCGTATTCAATTTCTGGAGACTAGTTATACTAGCAGGGGGATATTTTCACTTTCTTACGAACTATATCTGAAAGCTTTTACACATAAACTGTGTTTTTAATAAATAAGCTTAACTTCCTAGTATAATCCCTTTTACTTTTCCTAGTTTGCTTTTAAACAAAACACCACCTACCGGCAGTAGAAAAAGAGGGGAAAATATATTGTAATAAAAAAAAGTATCGCCTCTATTTCCACCAAAATAAGCTTCTTCCCAGCGACAGACAGTTAGTTCATCACGAATACTTTCTTCACCGTTGCGCCTAGTGATCAACGATTACTCGAAATTCCTTCTTCATGTTGCCGAATTGCAGACAACAATCCGACTATTGGTTATATATTAACTTTCTTTAATGATTAGCTATTCCTTATTTCCCTAGTATAAACTCTACTATTAAATACCCATATTTTGATTAATAAATAAATTTACTTATCGCAGATTTAAGTATTAGAGGAGGGGTTTATACTGTAATTTTATACTATATTTTATTATAGTAATAATCATCCTAAATTTAAATTTAAATCTAGGAAAAGGAACGGTTTTGCGTCACTTTGTAAAAGTTTTTGTGGCACGTCGATAGCCCAGTTCATAAGGGCCATAACGGCTTGTCTTAGCCCCAAATGGAACTCTATCAGAACCATTAATTATTAAGTATAAATTAATAACAGGGATTTTGTCCGTTAGTGGATTTAACCTAACTTTTCACAATACGGACTGACGACAGCCATGCAACACCTGTACTAAGCTTAAGAGTATAAAATTAATTTATATAAGCTCCTCAGTATTTGGACCTCCCTCATCTTACGATATTTTAGGAAAATTAGAAAATTTACCTTAATATAGAGAGATTTAGGAGAATAAAGAGTTTGTATGCAAGAACTGGTAAGGTTTTACGCGGATTATCGTATTAAATAACATGCTTCACTTCGTTTGCTTCGAGACCGACTAATTTTTTTGTTTTCAACTTTGCAGCCGTACTCACAAGGCGGAATGGTTATCGCGTTAGCATCGCCACTAGTGTTTTATAACTCCTAATGACCACCATTCATCGTTGACAGAGAGGGGTAATTGGGTATCTAATCCTGTTTCCTATCCTCACCTTCGTTCCTCAGCGTCAATCATTAGTAGAAAAATAGCTTACGCCTTGAGTATTCCCCTTAGGTTCTTAGGATATCATCCCTCCTCTAAGTATTATTTAATATATCTTCTATTTGATTCTAGCTTTTATTTGTCTAATCTTTACTACAAAATAATGGTCTAACAACCAGCCCTACCTAATTGGCCTTTACATTTAGTTGTCTAAAGGTAAACCTTATAACCAATAATCTATTAATAGAGAATTGAAAGGGGTATATTAGTATTATTAAGAGGCTTTGTTAAAGTAGAGGTTAAAGCTGCCTACGAACCCTTTACGCCTTTTTAAGACTACTAACGTTTGCGCTTCTGGCCTTACCGAGTCTTCTGGCACCAGCTTTGGACAGCACTAATAATAAGGTACCATCATGATTTTCCCTTATGTTATCTCAAGATCACCCAACCCTCTCAAATGGTCTCTTGTGATTTCAGTTAGCTAGTTCACTCTTGCGAGCATTGACTAATATTCTCGACTGCTGGTAGTACTACTACTTGGGAGATTTCATTCCCAATGTGGCCATTAGTCCTTTCAGACGTGGCTATTGATCGTCGGCTTGGTAGGCTTTTATCCTACCAACTACCTAAACAACGTAAATCGAGGCCTATAGCGGAAAAGTTCCTTTAGTAATAAATTAGCAATTTATTTTTATTTTTATTAAATATTGGGTTAATATTTTGGGCTTTAATACCTTATTCTACAATAATTAATTTTACTGCGAGCCCTTAACCTTAATATAAATTCAAAATAAATATCGTCCTATTTACGGAGACTATAGGGGCCCTTATTTACTATCCTCACCCTTACACCTTATTTATAGCTTATCTATTTATCCAAGTAATTTTGTTTGTTCTTTAATAGGTTAATATAAAGAAACTGGATAAACAGGCTTCAATAATGATTTGCATGTCTTAAAACTACTGAAAAACGTTCAATAAGAACCAAAATTAAATTCTTATGTATTTTTAGACATTTTTATTTTGTCGTATTTTATTTGCTTAATGCAATATTTATTATCTCTTTTATAAACTTTTGCGGCTTTTATTTTATTTATAATAAATAACATTGGGTTTAAATTTGAGAAATATGTTTATTTTTATTTTGTAACATTTAAAGTTTATAGTTAAAGAAACAACAACTACCAAGACAAAAGCAAATAAAAGCTTTTGTGTTGTATTGGTACCTACGGTAGAAGAGGTTGAAATGTGTGTTTAATTAACAATATAAAGACTTTATAAAATGAAGATACTTTTTTCACTTAAGGTGTCAGTAAACTCAAACTTTTATTCTTTTTTTATTATTTAAACCGCTATTTGTTTTGTGCCCCCTTTTCCCCAAGGACCCAAACCTTTGCTACCTTGCTCCGCAGCCAAGCAAACAACACAACACAAAAGCTTTTTTTTGCTTTTGTTTGCTTTTGTATTGGTAGGGAAGGAGAACAACCATATAACGAATTTTGAAATTTAAGGAGTATATATGTTAAAATTGGCTTAGATGATATCTAATCTTTTTTAAATTGGAGTAAAAGTTACAATTTTCTCAAAATATTTAACTTTTAACCTACTTTGAGAGGCCAAAAACTATTAAAGATGTGATAGATTAAACTAAAAAAGTAAGCTAAAATTAAAGTTATTGTTAAAATTAAGTAATACTTTAAGTCTGCTTGGCGAGACTAGGCTAAACCTGGCTAATCCTTGTTTGAAATATCTACTTAATAATCACAATTTAAAACGCAAAAACTGGTAATTTTTATTAGATAATGCCTTTAATTGTTTAACTGTAAGGGCTATGATAGAACAATAAAAAGAATAATTAGATAGGCTAGATTTGGTTCTTAGCAAGCGGATAAAGCGGAGCATTTATTGTATCCTCATTCGCTTCCGCCATATTGTACACTACCAATACAACACAAAAGCTTTTATTTGCTTTTGTTTGCTTTGGTAGTAAACAGACATGAAGAAACATAGCCTTTCGATCGCTTTATTAGCTTCGTTTAAGATAAAGGGATAATTTTTATCGGGCACTGTCAGATTCGAACTGACGTATTGCGTAAAACAATAACTCGTTTTCAAGACGAGGGCCATAAACCAGACTCGACCAAGTACCCTTAATTTGTGTTATTTTTATCCTTAATTTGTGTTATTTTTATCCTTAATTTGTGTTATTTTTACTTTTATTCTATTCCTAAGGAGGCTGGAATCGCTTGCGCAGACTACCCTTACTTAAACTAGAGTAGATAGCAACTATAGCTGAATAAATTAGATTAATCAAAGAAAGAGGAAGTTAATTATTATTTGTGCCTGCCAGCGACCCTACCAATACAAAAGCTTTTGTTAGCATTGGTACCAAACCCAAATAAAGCAAATAAAAGCAAACAAAAGGTTTTGTGTTGTGTTTTGTTGTATTGTTTTCCTACGGATACGGGAGTTTGTAATATTACTCTTGTATTTTTATATTTTGTTGTGAGCTTTATTATATACATACTCGAATCAACTGTAAGAACTCTTACTATTAAACCTAAAGTTGTATTTTACCATCCCAGCTGGGAGTTGTAAATAAGGTGGGTAGAATATTTTATAAGATTATTTATTAATTGTCCCTCTTTTATCCAATAGTTCAAAAACAAGGCATGCATTACGCAGACTAAGAAAGTAGTATAAACTTCACCTGTCTTAAAAGATTAGATTTTTGTAAAAGAAATAAGTAAGTAAAAATATTAGGATGCGGCAGACCCACTACTACCGTCCCCTCTACCAATACAAAAGCTTTTGTTTGCTTTGGTACCAATGCTTTGGTAGGGGGATAGCATTGGTATTTCTATAAACAACGACGAGGATTGGATAGTTATAAATTTGTTAAGACCGAAGGGAATCGAACCCTCATTAGATCCATTATGAGCGAATTGCATTAACCGATTATGCTACAGTCTTTTTTAATTAATTATGATTTAAGAGCAAAGTTTATAATCTTTAATTTAAAGTGCATTCATTCAATAGGAAAGTTTAATTATATTTAAGAAAGTAAAGAATAAAACCACAGAGTAGGCCTCGCTTAAGTACGGGGTGCGGGACCAAGACAACAAAACAAAAAAGCTATTTAATCGTTGTTGTTACTGTGTGGATGGTAACGGTTTTTTTTGTTTTAAGCATGAAAGATCTAAAAAAAGGAGTTTGGATACCACCCGTATCAGTACACAAGACTAGTACCAGATAGATTCACTATTAATCGATTATCGCGCAGGCAGCGTCACCCACCCTACCGTCCCTACCAATGCTTTGGTACCAATACAAACAAAAGGTTTTGTATTGGTAGCGGGTCCTTGCGGTTCCTTGCGGTTCTTTGCGGAGAAAGACAAAATAATACATAACCCTTTTACGAATTAGAATTTATTCAGTAGGCTGGCTTTAAACTCTACTAATTAAGAGGTATTTGTAGTTTAAAGTAAGCTTAATTTTAAATTAAATATCGTAAATATATGAGCAGTAAAGGAATCGAACCTTTTACGGTCATAGACCAATTCTTTTACAGAGAATCACCATTACCAATCGGATCACCTACTCAATGTTTTTGTTTGTTTATTTGTTTGTTTGTTTGTTTGTTTTATTTATTAAATTTAAGAGACCTTTTTTATAAGTATTAAACCCCCTTTTTTAAATATATTTGTATCTTCTTTTAAAGAGAAATAAATACTGTCTTTTTTTAATAATTAAATCGGTTCTTTCTTTCTTTTTGCTTTTGTACTATCTAAAGAATTAAAAATGTAAGACATTAAGCGTTAATTTCCTTTTATAGCCTTGCTTCCGACACTACCAAGACAAAAGCTTTTGTTAGCTTTGGTACCAATACAACAAAACACAAAAGCTTTTGTATAAACTTATATATATTTATATTTTTATTTATTAGATTTCAAAATATAAAAGAGTGATGTATATTTATTTTTTTAAAGTATAAAGTATAAAAAGGATCAAATGGATAGTTTGATGGTAGCTATAAATTATTTTGAATTACGTTTGAGTGTTAAACAGCTTTTATAACGAACATGTTGAAATTGGTAAACAATCTCCTTTTAAGCAGGAGTGGAAGTAATTCCTTAAGAGTTCAAGTCTCTTTGTTCGTAATCATGTTTCAACGATAGTGTCCAAGCGGGATAGTGTAAAGGGAGCACAACAGTCTCATGATCTGTTAGTTTAGGTTCAATTCCTGATTCCGCTAATTTAGATAATAAATTGAAAAACAAAATACTTGCATAGATAATAGCTAATTAATAAAAATTATCTTTAATAGAATCCTTGCAACCAACCCAACATTCCAGCCAGTACAGTAGCGGAGGGGTTTTAACTTTAGCAAGGCAGGTTAGATTTAAACATGGTTTACTAATGAGTCAGCGAAGCGCTTTTAACTACATTAATCTTTAAAAGAGTCTTAAGATTTATTTATTTATTTGTTTTTGTTTTGTTTTTTACAAGGACATAATCAAAGTTGTATAAAAGAGTAAGACTGATTTAATATCTTTTTCGCTATATAGCTAATTAAGTAGAAAAAAAGTAACCTTGTCTATAAAAGACTAGTATACCTATAACTATTTTTAAATATTTAACCTTATTTAGGGATGCGGTATAAATAGCTTAATGGAGTAAAACATGGAATGGTCTCGAACAAAAACAGCATTCTATAGAAGGGATTGTTAAGAATATATTAACTCTCTTTAATTTAACTTATATGTATTACAGATCCTTTAGTATAACGGTCGTACGTCTACCCTTCAAGTAGATAGTGTCAGTTCGAGTCTGATAAGGATTAATAAAATAAAACCCAACCAATGAAAGGGTATAATTAATACCAATGCTATCCCCCTCCCCCAGAGGAGATAACCCCAAGCGGTTCTTGCTGTTTTTAATTTAAATCTTTTACTACTGCCCGGTGCTCTTGATTATAAAAATATATTAATCTTCCTTTATAAAAACCAAAGTATTTTTTAATTTATATTAATTTAAGGAATAGTTTACATTGGCAAGTTAAAACGATTGCTAATCGTTCGGGGTGACCCTTAGGTGTTCGACTCACCTCTATACCGAACTAAAGATATATTTTAGTTTTTTAATTAAATTGATTTAAGGCCAGCGCTATCATGCAATCCCAACCATGACTTAGAACAACAACGTCAGAAAGCAGTAAGTTAAAAAAAGTACCCTTTCTTTCTTTCCCTTGCTCCGCACCAAAGCAAACAACACAACACAAAAGCTTTTTTTTGCTTTTGTTTGCTTTTGTATTGGTATGGTAGTAGTGATTTACTCGCCTCTAATTATTTGATTATTTAATCTTATTATTTTTATTCTAATTTTTATTTTAATTAGTTATTTTATGTTTGTAATATTAGATCTGGACTACATAAATACTTTTGAAAAAGGGTTAGTAATACCTTTTAATTATACTCTTGTACAACGGAAACTAATTTATTTACAGAGAATCATACTGTCCTTGGGTAAGGGAAAAATAATTATCCAAATACTAATTATAATAATTGGAGTACAAATCCCTATACTGTTTCTACCAATGCTTTGGTACCCCAAGGACAAAGGGAGTTTTCGTAAAGCTACGGATGAAGCCATGGAATATTATAATAAATGTTAAATTTATCAGACCTATCATTATAAAACAATAACTGGACAAGCCGATGAGGTCAGAGATTATGAGCCTAACTTATTTTATGGTTTTGATTCCGTTAATTATACTACGCTACAAAAGCTTTTGTACCGTCCCCCCTCCCACTACCAATACAAAAGAAAACAAAAGCTTTTGTGTTGTTAGCATTGGTACCAAACCAAATAAACACTTTTGTATTGGTAGATCTAGAAAAACTGACGTCACGGCCCTCAGGGAACAAAAGACTATGTAACAGCTGTTGATATCGCAAATCTCCCTTCTCAGAGAACAGCAGAAATGGAGGCAGATTCTTATCAAAGTTTAAGACATATTATTAAATCACTTCCCTACGGATACAAAAGCTTTTGTACCGTCCCTACCAATGCTTTGGTACCCCAAGGACAAAGGGGGATAGGTTTGGTACCAAAGGTAGGGTATGATTTTCTAATCTTATCTGTAGGTGAAGGATTAATAGTAGTAGGATTAGGGGTAGAAGTATTAGTCTCTAAGGGATTGATACTCTCACTAGATACTTTCTTCCCTACTTACCAAATATTTTGTAATATAACCAGTCCGCAAGGGGCCGCAAGGGGCCGCAAGGAAAGCAAGGAAAGTAATAATTTTAGATAACCGAATTTTCCCTACGGATACGGGAGTAGTAACGCAAAATAGTTTATTTAATAAATCTAATGACATTCTCTTTTGGATTCGAACCAAAATCAACACTTTAGAAGAGTGCTGTTCTACCATTAAACTAAGAGAAAAAGGGGTGATACATATTTCTAATAGGTTACGGTTTAACATTAATAATTTTATTTAAATAAGGAAGCTTATCTTTAATTTCTTGTATAATTAGAGATTTATTAAAAATAATCAAGAAAAAGCAAGATTTATCATAGCCTGCCAATTTTGCCTAGCAATACTTAGGATATTGTTAATCATTTTTAGTTAAATCTAAATCCTTTTCTACCAGCAATCAGACATATGATGTTAAATCTAGAACGCGTATACGAACTTATTAAATTGAGTTTATATTTATATTAATACCCAAGCTAACATAAGCTTTTGTCTAGGTAGGATGGTACTGGCCTCTGAAAAGCCAACCAGGTATTAAATAAACGGAACCATAAATCATGCTTTCTAACCGATTCGTGTTTAGCAGACAAATGAGAGATTAGCAATTTGTAATTTATTGGGTTACGCAACCGATCCTCCCTACCAGCCTACATCCCTTGCTTCCGTAAAGCATCATTGTATTACTAACAAACAATCGATTATAATCCTATTTTAAATTAGAGTGTGAATGCTACCAAAGCTATACCACTGGGTCCTTGGGGTACCAATACAACACAAAAGCTTTTATTTGCTTTTGTTTGCATTGGTAGGGACGGTGGTGTATATCTATTAACCTTTTATTTGCTACAAGAAAATGGATCTTAACAACTAAATTTTCAGGTATCAAGAGGAATCGAACCTCTGAACAAAGTATTAACAGTACTCCGCATTAACCACTCTGCCATGACACCTTATTATTTTTATACTTATTCACTCTTTTAAATATAAAGACATTTTACATTTAAATTATTTTGGTTCTACAGTTTAACTGTCCGCCTCTATTAGAAGAATAATTTATTTTAACAAAAGCTAATTTACTTCCCTACGCTACCAATGCTTTGCTACCAATGCTTTGCTACCAATGCTTTGGTACCAATGCTAACAAAAGGTTTTGTATTGGATAGCAAGGGAGACAATGTTATTTTCTATTATAACTATGATTTCCTCGTACAATTCTACCAAACTTTTGCTACCAAACCAAACAAGCTAAGAAGAGCAAACAAAAGCAAAAAAAAGCTTTTGTGTTTTGTTGTATTGGTGTGTGCTTAGCAGGGTAAGGGGTTATTTTGTTCTTTTATTGTTATTTCATAATTAATGTAATTCTTCAGCGTCCTTAATGTAAGAACAAACAAGAATACTAAATACATAAGCTTGAATAATTGAAACAGCTATTTCAAGACCCATAATTGCTAAGAATAGAGAGAATGGAATTAAAGTTAATACTGCAATTAATAAACCAGCTCCAAATAATTGAAACAAGAATGTAGCAAGGATTTTCATTAATGTATGCCCAGCAACTATATTTGCAAAGAGTCGTAGTCCTAAACTTGCAGCTCTAGCAACGTATGAAATCATTTCAATTAAAACTAATAAAGGTACTAGTGCAAGAGGAGTACCGGAAGGAATAAAGTAAGAGAAGAAATGTAATCCATGTTTACTTAAACCTAAAATAGTAACACCAAGCCAAATAGTAAAACTAAGTCCTATTGTAAGAATAGCAGAAGTAGTAATAGCAAATGAGAATGGAATATTACCAACTAAGTTAGCTATAAGAATAAAGAAGAATAAAGAGTAAATAAAAGGTAAATAAATTTCTTTACCAATTTGTTCTCTAACCATAGAGTTTATACTTGCAAATAAGCTTTCTAATGCAATAGACCATTTAGAAGGTAATAATTTAGTATTATTATTTCCCATAAAATGTAAAGAAACTATTAAACTTAAAACTAATAATGAGTATAAAGCTAAATTAGTTAAAGTTAAATTAAAGTAACCAAAAATAGGGGCATTTAATCCAATTAAACTAGTAACTTCGAATTGTTCTAATGGTGAATTTATAAATAAATTATATTGGTTTATATTTTGAGTAAATATAGTCATATTTTTATATTTGTATTTTATAGTATCTTACTTATTGCTATAATTAACTTTTTAATTTGTTTATGCAAGGAATATTCCTAATCCCCTTATTGTATCCGTAGGGTGTAAAAACAATATTTAAGCATAGCGCGAATATCTAAATCTATTATTTATATATACTTATATGCTTTATTAATTTATATTATTATTAAGTTTTAAAGGGGTTATTTCTGTTAATATGTTATTACTACACCCAAGCTAGATTAATACCTCATGCTAACAGTACACTGCAACAAGGGTTTAACAACCTTAATCAGATTTATTTTGGATAATATGAGGGCTTTATGTAGTCTCAGCAGTGTTTTCCTACGGTCTCCCTTGCGGACAAAACTAAATTTTCAATTTAAGAAATAAGTAGAGGAGGAGTTGTGATTCTGTAGGCCAACGGCTCGGGTTACCGGTGAACTAGTTGTTGAGTACTGTGTATTGGTGAAGTTAAGAACAGTTTCCCTATTTTACTGATTTAAATCAAGGTTGGTAATAATGGGGCAATCCGATACTTAATCTCTTACCAAATAGTTAGTTTTAGCATTGCTACAAAGCTGATTAATCAATTACATTATCTAAAAGTTGATTAGTTAAATCACGATAATCGCTACTATAATTTAGTTATCATGCTAATTTCAAAATACATTGAAAGGTTAAAGGAGAATAAATGTTTAAATTAGCTAGCTTAGCTTGGCAAATTACACGATCTATAAATGCGATTATTCTTATCTCTAATGTGGAGTTTTTATGCCGAAAACTGGCTTCGAACCAATAATAAATTCTTACAAGGAATTCGTTTTACCTATTAAACTATTCCGACTATTAAAAAAAACAAAAAAAATAGATTTTCCTGTTGTCTTTTATCTACCTTAGCATTTTATCTATCTTTCATTATACTAATAAACTATTTTAGGTTAGATTAAAAAGTTGTAGTAAACCCAAGTAATTTTTAACTTGCTAGAGAGTAATTCGCTAAATTAAGTTTTTATCACTACCAAAGCTTTGGTACCAAGACAACAAAACACAACACAACACAACACAACACAAAAGCTTTTGTTTGCTTTTGTTTGCTTTTGTTTGCTTTTGTTTCCTTTTTTTTGCTTTGGTAGGACCAAGACGTAGTCAAAACAGGATGCCTGCACCGCTACGACGACCCTACGGATCCTACGAAAGAGATTAAGCGAAGGATGGAGTGATGGTTTTGAGTGAGGCAGCATAGGATAAAAGTTATAAATAAAATAAAGATAGAAATTACTGTAGAAAAAGGGTCATTTACTTTAGAAAGTAAAACTATTCCCTTTATTTATGTTGTTGTTGTTACGAGTAAAGAGACTTGAACTCTTACGATTTAACATGAATTCCTAAGATTCACCCGGCTACCATTTCGGCACACTCGTTTATACATTTTGTCTTTCCTACTTACTTTAATATTCCTTAATATCTTTATCTCACTTACCGCAGTAGAAGTGATGTTTAATAGATTTGTTTAATATTCTGCTTACAACTGCCCTACCGTCCCCCTCTACCAATGCTTTGGTACTCCAAGGACCCAATGCTAACAAAAGCTTTTGTATTGCTACCCCAAGGACCCAATGCTTTGGTACCCTACGGACTATAAATGTAGTTAGTAAAAAGGCTTATATTGCTGAGACCGGCATAATTGACTAAGCCACAGATTTTCTATTAGAAATTATTTGTATTATTAAAATATCATCGGCCTTGTTAAATTTAAAATTAAAGATTTGATTGTTTGCTAGGAGACATTACTTCCCTACGGTACCAATGCTAACAAAAGGTTTTGTATAGGATAGCAAGGGAGACCGTAGGTAAAACCCTATTAATTTAAGCTTCTGATAGTAATGACCATTTTACTTTATTTCAAAAATTATTACGAGTAATCAGACTTGAACTGATGATCTCTACTTGGAAGGTAGATGCTATACCACTTAACTATACTCGTTAGTATTTTTAGAATTATTTTGTTTTTACTCTTGACTTTTTAGATTTATTATGACTCTTTTACTTTTATTTTTAATATTTATTATTACTCTGCGTTACAATACCTATTAGTAAACATTATAAAGAAATCATTTTTATATATAGCTTAGCAAACCGAGAAGAATAGCTCGATAGCCTTATTAATATTATTACCCCTTAATTTACATATGACCTTTGTTTTTTTTGTTTGAAAGCAGCCGGGCTCGAACCGGCACCATAACTCCTTAAAAGGGAGACACTCAGCCACTCGAGTTCTGCCTCCTTAAATTAAAAAAACGTGTTTATATACAATACTCTTTTAATTACTTTTTTTGTTGGTTTATGTTTGCTTTGCTACCCTAAGGATATGGGAGGACTGGCTACCTTTCTTAAAGTCCCAGCATCCTTAATACGACTCGGATGTAATATGATTTTAAATTCTTTTAATTATATTCTTTTTGGATACTTAACTAACTTAGAAGTTAATAAAGGGAATTGTTAGGCCAAAAACTAACTTATAGGGTTAACAACAGGTTATACATATATTAGAGGAAACAGTACTTAGTTATTAGAAACTAGAGAGCAGAAGTTTATATAAAATATCAGATTTGAGGGTATAATTTAAAATTATATAAGGAAATATAAGAGAAGTAAAGATTATAATTAAACAACTACCTATTCTACCGTAGGGTTAGCATATTATCGTTTTATCGTACTCCTTCCCTTTCCCCCAAGGAGCCAAGGAGCCAAGGAGCCAAGGAGCCAAGGAGCCAAGGACCCAATGCTTTGGTACCAACACAAAAGCTTTTTTTTGCTTTGGTGCGGAGCAAAGTAAAAGGTTGATAATTTTAGTTGATTGTGTTAGTACCGGTAGACAGCGTACACATTAGATTGGATAGTTTGTATTGAATCTTAAAATTTGCTTAATATTAAGTAAAGTCTTAAAAGTCTTTAAAAGAGAAGCAATTATTAGTATATTAATTTCAATAAGAAGACTTTTAATATACTTGGAAAACACAAAACAACCCGTAGCTTATTAATTTTATTTTCTTTAATATACTTTTTTAGATTATATATTTTAATCTATACTCTCTATGTGTGCTATATTCTAGACCTAGTATTAACTATAAGCTAAGTTTTCCTTATATTAAAACACCTATTCAATATTACCCACGTATGTAGAGGTAGAATAAAGTGGAATACTAAGTAGTAAATTAAGAAGTAGGTTTAATTATCAATACTTTCGGACTCATCATGAAAATAATAATCTCTTAAAGAGTCCAGGACCGTTAATTCCCTATAAATCTTAGTTTATTCCTAAAAATAATTAAAAACAAATATTAATATGAAACAAAATAAATTAACAAATTTAAACTTTCCTTCTCTATGTAACAGTATATTAGGAAAAATCTTAGAAATGAAACGAATAGAAGAACTTTTAAACGAAAATAAAGATAATAATGGGTTAACTTTTAAACCTAAATTATTTAAAAAAACATTAGAATCTAGAATAGTCTCGCTAAAAGCATATGGACAAGCATTGAATTCATATATCTCCAAAGAATTCAATAAAGAAAGAGCTTATTCACTTATAGCTATGGCTGGTAATAGTACAACAAGTAAGAATAGTTTATCTAAATCAAATAAAGAGGCCTTTGTATCTAAAACTATAAGTAGTAATAACTCTATTTTTGTAGAAAAGGGTAGTGTTGAAAGCGAATTAGGTTTAGAAATGCCCTTGCCTTTAGAACTATATCCTAACGTAAACCATAAATCAGAAACTAACAGAATATTAGGCTTAAATCTTAATAGAGTAATAAAACATATGAATATATTTTCTAAATTTGACTCGGAATTAGCTACTTATCAAAATGTTGGTTATAGATTTAAAAATGTTCAAAATCACTCTATTAAAAATATAAATTCTATTTTAGAATCTACATTTTCTTCTATGTGTGCTTTAATAGGGAAACCTTATTTATACCATGGACCTAATAAAGTTGAATTACGTCTGGATTTCTATCGAGGTAAATCTACAAATAAAGGAATAATCGAAGGTTTTAATTTTGACTCTGCTGATATGAATCCCTCACATAATGATAAGTTAAGTCTTCTAGGTGATCTTTTAGTTGATGTTTATAATAAACCTGTAGAAGTTGAATTAAATCGTTTACACGTTCCTTTTACCAATAGTACTATCTTATCTAAAATCCTAGGACGATTTGGTAATGTTAGAAAATATAAAGCAATATTATATAAACTATTGAGAGTAGCAAGATTTAAAAAACCTACAAATCTGAATAGACAAAAAGATAATAACACTTTAGCAGATAAAGCAGCAAAAAGTATGATACCTGCTTTCTTATCTGGTACAAAAGTAAAAATCGGAGGTCGGTTATTAACACAAGGTGTTGTACCTCGAAGAACGGTATCAATCTTTCAAAGAGGTTGCTTAGCTAGAGGAAAAGCTAACTTTGTTAATACAGCTCGATTTACTAATAAAAACAAAAGAGGTGCATACAGTATAACTGTATCTATTGCTAATGTATTTGGTTAAGAATGGAGTATTTATAAACAAAATTAAAAAGAATAATGTAATCAAAATATTTATTAGATTAACTGTTATTTTCTTTATTCTAATCTATCACCCCTTTCTATATCTAAAGTAGATAAAAGTAAATAAGTAGAGAATGGATAGAAATGTTCAGCACACACGCTATATTCAACAAAGGTTAATTTAGTTGAAATAAATATAAAAGAATGACTATATAATTTTATAGATCACTTCCCTACGGTACCAAGACAAAAGCTTTTGTTAGCTTTGGTACACAAGGGAGATAGTGTTAATTTATTTCTCGGTAAATAGGAGATATCTGTTCGAATCAGGTAGTTAGTTTAAAAATAAGGGCCCCTATAGTGACTGTACTTCAACAGTATAATATGAGATCTGCCAATCTCAGAATGTAAGTGCGATTCTTATCAGTCATATTTTAACCGAGTAAAACCCTACCAATACAAAAGCAAACAAAAGCTTTTGTGTTGTTTGCTTTGGTACCAAACCTATCCCCCTTTGTCCTTAGGGAAAAAAGGTAATAAAAGAAGTGGACATTAATAATTCAAAAGATGTCTGTATTAATAACAATAGTTATTGAGCCGGGTATGGTGCGCCAACCCTTTAACAAACTAGAAACTTAACTAAATTATGATCAGAAAAATTAGAAAACTATTGCTATATCTACCCTTAAAGATGAAAATAATAATCTTTTATCATCATCCTCATTTACATCTCCAAGTACACTTACAGTATCTACTACCCCAAGTGGTACTAAGCTTCAAGATTCGAATAAAACTCAACCAGTGGTAATATCTCTGATTAAGAAGAATAAGAAATAAATCCTGGTTAGAATAGTATAAAAGTATAAAAAATATATAAAATTTAATGCTATACAATATAACCCCATTTTTGACTTAGTTTAATTGGTAAAACCCCTATTCCTTTGCTTGGATAATAGGAGATATCCGTTTGAATCGGATAGTGTACTTTCAATGGTATCAAAGCTAGCCCCCTACCCCTGCTAAGCACACACCAAAAATACACAACATCAGGCAATTTAGTACTCCTTCTCCTTTATTTTTATTGATTTAAAATGTACTGATTAAAAGTCTGTAAAGATACACTCGATAAAGATATAAAGTCTGAAACTATAATCCCTTTTAATTACCTTCTTATCATATTTTTTTATTTGTTGTCATCATAAATAGTCTTAATAAAGTAGGCGTTTTTCCAATTAAGTAGGGATATTGGGAGTACCAATGCTAACAAAAGCAAACAAAAAGCAAACAAAAGCTTTTGTGTTTTGTTGTCTTGGTATTGTGTTGTACGACCTGTATGAGTAGTAAAAAGGTTAATTTTGTTAAGTTTAGTTATAATACCAGTTTAGATCAGTCAATTATCCGCTGAAGGGTATACATTTATGGTTTAACATGTTTAAATAAATCTAAGGTTAAAAACAACAAAACTACCCTACTTACCAAAGCTAACAAAAGCAAACAAAAGCAAACAAAAGGTTTTGTCTTGGTCTTGGTCGGGTTGTATCTCGTCACCAAATATTTTCTTATATAACCAGGTTAGAATACTTATAAAAACCTCTTTCAATGTATTAAGATAGAATTCAATAGTTTCATATACAAAGTTTGAGTAAGTATGTAAATCCATAGCCGTAAATCCTATAAGAATATTCTTTAAACCTTTTAGTTTCCGTTAAGGAAAAGCGTAATTAAAATAATTTAAATTAATTAAAGTCTTAATTTATAATAGTAAAAGAGTATAATAGCATTTTTAATCTATTGAGTTGTAGTTTAATTGGAAAAACACCATTTTTTGGTAGTGGCTTTTTATCAGTTCGAATCTGGTCAACTCAGTTAAAATAAACTTTAATAATGGATATAATGGATCGCTCGCCTGCGGTAAAATCCGACTCTATACCAAAATAAAATAAAGTAATATTATCTTTAAACCGCTAATCCCGCCAGAATACTACTAAAATAATAGTAAGTTAGTCAATCAGCATACCTCTACCCTTACGTTTTGGTGTATGTTATTTCTATCAGCATCCCCATCACCAGTCCAGTTGTTACGGTATGGGGTTTAAGGCTCATAAGCAAGGGACTGATGGTTTTGAGTGACGGAATCTGAATCTAAAACTTTCATTATTTTATAACAGTTTTAAAGGCTACTAGATCGGCTGCACCGCTTGTTATGATAAACAAATGTTTAAAGAGTGGAGGGTATGGACTTTTTTTTATACACCTACACCAAGACAACAAAACACAAAAGCTTTTGTTTGCTTTTTTTGCTTTGGTAGCGGTTTTCATTCCGGGAGCTAAAAACATAGTATAACCTAGTTTTTAAATTGCTTTGGTTGTTTTGGCTTTTAATTGTTAGAAAGTTTTAATCTGTTATTTATTAAATTTTGTATCACTATAAATACACATAAATATAAAACTGATACGTAGTAAGGACAATTGTAAAGAGTAAGATTGGAGTAACAGAAATCGTTAACAATTAACTTTAACTTTGTTATTTCTTTATCTGCTGGCTAAATCCAGAGATCAAGTTCAAATATTTTACTTTATCTTTAAGTGTAGCTATTATTTTTTCTCCTTCTTTTTACTTATAGAGAGAAGAGCTTTAGTTCTATTTAAAGCTGAATGGATGAGACTTACTCTTTGCGCTCAATACTTTAAAGGCTCCGTAGGATAACAATAAAACACAAAAGCTTTTGTTTGCTTTGTTTGCTTTTGTTTGATTTGGTACCAAAGCATTGGGTCCTTGGGGTAGCAATACAAAAGCTTTTGTTAGCATTGGGTCCTTGGGGTAGCAAAGCATTGGTAGTGGGGGTGATATTTGTTATTTTTATTATCATTAAACCGAGAACTTTTTGTACAAATCGTAGTCAAATCGTAGACCCGGCTACTAAAACTTAAGTATGAAAGGGGGTTAAATTGTTATTACTATTTCTTATAAAAATTAAGAGTATAATAATAAGAATGCGATCATTAATGAGAATAAACCAGTTGCTTCTGCTAAGGCGAAACCTAAGATTGCAAATGAGAATAATTGTCCTCTTATTGAGGGGTTTCTAGATGTAGAGGCGATTAATGAAGAGAAGATTAAACCGATTCCGGCTCCTGCTCCAATTAAACCAGAACAAGCTAAACCAGCTCCGATATATTTTGCTGCTGCTAACATAGTGAATTATGTTAACTAAAAAAATGACAGTGTCTAACACATGCAATAATTAAAACTACATACTCTTTTACTTTAATAAAAATAAATAAACATGATTTATTATTAAATTTATTTAGTTGTCCCCCTCTACTAAGACAACACAATACAAAAGCTTTTGTACCGTCCCTACCAATGCTTTGGTACCAATACAAACAAAAGCAAACAAAAGCTTTTGTGTTGTATTGGTACCAAGGACAAAGGGGGATAGGTTTGGTAGCGGTTGAAATTATTATTAAATACACTGTAGATAATGTTGAGCTAAGAATTATGTTAACTGTTTTCATATTTGAAACTTGAAATGATACATTAATTAGTTCGGGACACAAACTATTATAGTATTCAACAGTTGGCTTTCGTGAGTTAAAACAGTAGAAATGTTTAGATTCTCAATTATAAAAGTTAGTATTAGATTTATCATGTGTTTATTAATTAGTTTGGTTTAACGTCACAATTTAATAGTGAGGCTTTGTCAATTATATATTTAATATTTCTAGTGTAATTGAAATGTATAGTTTGAGTTACCTGCATTCTTACTTTTTAGTGTTGTTAAAAAGAGAATACAGCCAGCATATATGATACTGTATAATGATACGACCGAGAATGGCAGGAAAACAAGGATTTAAAAATAAAATAACTTAGACTCTTCTCTTTTTTAAAAATTCAATTGTAATATATATATGGGATTTTATACACTGCTAACCCTGGATTTAAGGGGGTTATACTGTGTTAATAATTCTATACTACCAAAGCTAACAAAAGCAAACAAAAGCTTTTGTGTTTTATTGGTCTCGCTTTTCCGATATAATAAAAACACTCTGTTTCTAGTAAGGAGATATATCGAATCCCACTAAAATACTTGGAACAAGAATAATAAAGGCTACTGCAACTGGTAAAAGGTTTAACCAACAAAGTTCGATTAGTTGCAAGATTATTATCATTAATTTGTTTATAATTAACTTCTTACTATCACTAGTAAGTTTAGACTATGTCTTCAATAAAATATAATTAATGTATTTATTGTTGGGAATTCGTGGAAAGCCTATATTTTAAATATCTTTCTAGTCGTTGAACGTTTCTAATTTATCAAAAATGGTTTTGTTCATATAAACAGATTTTTCTATGCTAAATTAGACTTCGCTGCAAATTATCTTCTTAACCTTATGCTCGGATACCTAGACCCTAAATACTTATATAAATTATTCATGGATGGAAAGAATAGTAGTAAGAATACCAGCACTCCAAGCGTTAAACCAGCAACTGTTTTTTTTTTTTGTGAGGCAGCGAGTAACGGGAGTAAGGAAAACAGTAAGGAGTATTTAAGAGTTTCTTGCAATTTACCCAATTTGATCAATAAGTTATCACTAACTTACGCGACAATTATTTAATATTTGTGATTATCGTATCTTAATCGAGGCAATGTAGCTCGGAATAGTACGAACATAAAAATGAACAGACATGTTTTTAAACCTAGTATTATTGATTGTAAGTTAAGGAAAGAATCGTTAACAAATATTTCTGGTAAATTATATCCACCCAGAAAAAGACAAGCTGTAATACAACTAAATAATACAATTGAGCTGTATTCTGCACTAAATTCCTATAATAGATTACTTAAGAATCCGGCACTATTAATTATTCATAGGCCAGAATTATATATTCAGTTGTACAAATCCATTTTTATCTTAATTATTACCTTTTTATCTTAATTATAACCCTACCAATGCTTTGGTACCAAAGCAAACAAAAGTAAGGGGGGCACAAAACAATCATTATGTTCTTGCTTCCGCATCCTAATGAATAAGGTTTATATCATTTTCTATTAAATATTAAATGAGTGCGTATCATTATCCAGTATGGATACTTAAGTAAATAATAAGTAGAATTGATTCAATATATAATTAACAAGAGTGTAGGGTACAAAAGCTTTTGTAGCGTACGAAACTGATAAGATCCGTAACTAAATAAGTATAAACGCTGCAGTGTAGTGAAGAGTATAGAGTAAGTAATTTTACACCTTAATTTTGGCTTGTTATTTGAGTCAGTCCAAGCATCCTCACATTACTGGTAGCCAATTGCTACCCCACTTATTTTTTAATTGTATAATTGTATAATTGTGTAATTGTGTAAAGGTGTAATTGTAAGAGGGTGGAAGGGTTTGAATAATCCTTGTTAGTTAATCATATTATAAAGAATTTAAGACTTTATCATGAATTTACTTAAGTTAATAAGTTAAAGACTTTGACATTTAAGTCGTTGAAGTAAGAATTTTTCATACTTGCTGATATACTTAGTTAATACGAAATTATTACTTATACTTAATAAGTATTCTATTAATTTAAGTAGTTCCAGCATATAGTCAAATAAACTATCATAAATAGATAGTCCCCTACCCTTTTCTAGTTTAGAATTTTGTATGTTAAACAAACTAGATTAGGGATTCTTAAGAATATTGAGGAAGAAAAATACGAATATGATTGAACTGTGTTCCGTAAAAAATCCAGCAACTAATTCTGATTCAGCTTCTTGCAAATCAAAAGGAGTACGGCTCGTTTCAGCAAGGATAGAAATGAAGTAAAAGATGAATACTGGTAGTAAAGGAACAATAAACCAAATAGCTTGTTGACTTTCAATAATAGTAGTAAAATTTAAAGAACCTGTTAATAAAATAACAATAAGAACAGCAGAACTCAAAATTAACTCATATGAAACCATCGAAGCAGTTGATCTAAGTGAACCTAAGAAAGCATATTTAGCTATTATTTATTTCTATTTACAATAATTTTGTTAAATCCATTACACTTAACTTGAAGTAGTAGGGACGCGAGCAGAAATAAAGAATAAGACCATTTCTTAAAAATCATATAAGTAAAAGTATTAAAAAAATTAGATTTAAAAGGTGAGTGGGGCTAATATTTATAAGCATATATATCTTACTTTTCCTTACCCCTCCTGTTTATAAGATTAATTACTTAAAAGAGATTCACCCACTACCAAGACAAAAGCAAACAAAAGCAAACAAAAGCTTTTGTGTTGTGTTGTTAGCTTTGGTCCCAATACAAAAGCACACAAAAGCAAAAAAAAGATTTTGTGTTGTGTTTTATTGTTTGCTTTGGTAAGGTTTTTTTAATATATTACTGCCAGTGGCCTTGTGTAAATTTTTATAAACGTATGGTCGTTGAGGTATTTTATATTTACCTGCTAGTTACTTAATTAATAGGATTACTTTAATGGTTATTGTAGTCCTTGGGGTAGCAAAGCATTGGGTCCTTGGCTCCTTGGGGTACCAATACAACACAAAAGCTTTTTTTTGCTTTTGTTAGCATTGGTAGTGGGGGCACAAGACTAAATAATCATAGCGGTAAAATACAAGTTTTCTAGCATATAGTTTATTCCGAATTATTAACTTTAAATAAATTAATGTTATATACAAAAATAATAAACAAAAATAAATAAAATTAATAATAAGATCCCTTAACCTGGATATAGAGAAAGTAAAGTATATTTATTTAATAAGCTCAAAAGCCTCACGCAACTGTGCTTAGGGACCGAGCGCATAACTGCATATTGAAAACCACCTTTCATCCGAATGGCGCCCACCTAGTAAGGATAAGACTAGATTTCGGCTAAGCGATGCTTTCGCCTTTGTTATATGCTAATAGAGTTGTACCAACAAACATAAAAGATTTACGATTAAGTAAAGATTGGATTGGGATTTTATAGTAATTATTTTAGTAATTGTTCATCATTAAAGAATAAAAAGACCTTTATAAAGTGATTGGATTTACCCCTTAATGGCTCTTCCCTACCAAAGCTAACAAAAGCAAAAAAAAGCAAAAAAAAGCTTTTGTGTTTTGTTGTCTTGGTACCCCCAAGGACCCAATACAAATAAAGCAAATAAAAGCTTTTGTATTTTGTTGTATTGTTTTCCTACGGATACAAAAGGAGATTATAGTACTAGCATGCTAATGTTTATTCCTAGGGTAGAAAGTCAGACGATTCTTATTAAAGGGTTTTAAATCACCATTATATAATTTTATTTACCATTACCTAACAATTTCTATTACCCTTTTGGAATTAGAGTGAACCCAAGTTCTTACAACTTAAAATACTATCTTTTAACTCGTTTGTAGGGTTTGATCAACAATATTTTTTTAATGGTTATCAAAGGGTAGGTTATAACTTTTTATTTAATAAATATTCTATAATTAAACATCTCAAATTATCCAAATTAAATTTTGAATTGGCACTCCAACCGGCAAATAATATACCATAAACTCCTAAAGAAGATAGAGCTAAAGTATATAAGATTCCCATTGAAAAATCAGAGATAGTTAAACCTTGTCCAAATGGAATTATAGCCCAACCTAATAGACTGAATATCAATGTAGAGATAGGAGCTAGGTAAAATAATACTTTATTTGATTGAGCTGGTATAACAGTTTCTTTTAGAATTAATTTTAAAGCATCACTGAATGGTTGAAGAAGTCCATAATATCCTACAGTATTGGGTCCTACTCTTCTCTGATGAGCGGCTAGTTGTTTTCGTTCTATTACGGTAGTGTAAGCAACGGCCATTAATACGGGTAACAATACTACTAAAACATCTATTAGATTAATTAAATAATTTAAACAAGTTACAATTAGATTTATCATGTGTTTATTAATTAGTTTGGTTTAACGCCACAACTGAATAGTGAGGCTTTGTCAATTATATATTTAATATTTCTAGTATAGTTGAAATGTATAGTTTGAGTTACCTGCATTCTTACTTTTTAGTGTTATTAAAAAGAGAATACGGCCAAGATACGGTATCAAGGTTAAACGTATTAAGGTATTAACATCCTAATCACAGAATCAAGGGGAAAGTATCTTTCAACCTTTACAATCAGAATGCTTTTAACTCAGGTTATGTTGCGTTATATTCGTATTATAGAAAGCTATGGTTTTAGAAGATTTTAAAGAAAAAGAGAAGTTATTTTAGTCTAATAAAGTATTTATAATAATTTTAAATTTACTATCATTAAGTATTATATAATTGAAACAAGAAAAATATAAAAAAATCAATTTTTTAAAGATCTTATACTTAAAGTATTGTCCTTATGACAAGTTAAGATTAGAGGCTTTTCACCACTTCCCCAAGGTACCAAAGGTTTGGTACCAAAGGTTTGGTACCAAAGCTAACAAAAGCTTTTGTCTTGGTAGTGGTAGTGGTTACCTATCATAATCTATATCTACCATTTCTAGCTAAAGCTAAAAAAGAGTTAAATTTAGAGAGAGTATTCGCACTCCGCACTTCTTTAAACCTTAGTATTGTGGATTTATTCTTTCTTATAAATGCGATTATTCTTATCTCTAATGTGGAGTTTTTATGCCGAAAACTGGCTTCGAACCAATAATAAATTCTTACAAGGAATTCGTTTTACCTATTAAACTATTCCGACTATTCAAAAAACAAAATAATAGATTTTCCTATTATTTTTTATCTCCTTTAGCATTTTATCCATCTTTCATATTATTGTTTTTAACAGTTATTGTTTTTCTAACTCTTTTAATTAAAATACTTTAATAAAAACCATGAAGTAACCGTCTATTTATGTATAATGCTCCATACAATCCTGTAAATTAATTTAGTATTGCGCAAATATTCTACCGATTTTATTTAATCTTGTTTTAAAATAAAAAAAAAATAGAGTTAGAAATAAAACGCTGTGGCCTACGGAAAGAAAGTGACCTATTTGTACATATTTACTATATAATTATTATAGCCAATCAATAGTTCTTCCCTACTTACCCTACTTACCCTACTTACCCTACTTACCCTACTTACCCTACTTACCCTACTTACCCTACTTACCCTACGGAGGGAAAGCTTTTATTTTAGGATTTCGCATATAATCAATTTTTAGAGAAACAATAGTATAAAGACCAACAATATTTTTAATTTTCAATAATACATAACCCCTATTAGCTTTTATCTTAATTATACCGCATTTTGTGATATTTTGTACATGTTTAGCTAAAGGGACTGGAACACCTGCTTTTAAATACAACAATTATTTTAAGTTTATATCTTGTTTTGCATGTAGAATTTGCATTGTATAAATGGGCATGTCATTCCATTAAGCTATTAAAGTTAAAACCTAAAAGATATCGATCCTTAAACATAAGGTTAGAATAGTATCGAACTGTTTGTTTATTACTAATAGATAGATTTATATTTCTGCAACGATCCACTATTTATATAATGAAGGGGTTATAATTATAGTATTTGTTTATTTGTGTAAATTTTGTTTTATTTGTTCGTTTTTTTGTTTGTTTATTTTGTTTATTTCTTTGTGTAAATATTAATTTATTTAATTGTTATTATTTACTGGCTTTATCCCCTAATACTGTATCGAAAAGAGAATTTTCAAGTAACCCTGCTAATGGTACAATAACTAGGAACCAAGCAAAATAGAAGGCTGTAGCGAACTGTCCTATTTCAACATAAGGAGTAGAAGGGTGTTGAGAACCGATAAACATTAACATAAAGAAATCTACAACAAAGAACCAAAATGCAAATTTCATTAATGGTCTAAATTGGCTACCTCTGATTCTAGATAAATCTGTTAAAGGTAAAACTAATAAAATTAATAATGAACCGAACATTGCAAGAACTCCAAGAAGTTTATTTGGGATTGATCTTAAGATTGCATAGAAAGGTAAAAGATACCATTCAGGTACAATTGAAGCAGGTGTTTGCATTGGATTGGCTGGGATATAATTATCGCTGTGACCTAAACTGTTAGGGAAATAGAAAACCACAATAGACAATGTAAGGAAAAATAAGAAAATTGTAACAAGATCTTTAAAAGTGAAATAAGGATGCATTGCATATCTATCACTTCCAGAACCTATACCATTTGGATTATTTGATCCATGCACATGAAGAGCTATTAAGTGAGCTATTGCTAATGCAGCTAATAAGAATGGTAAAACAAAGTGAAGGGAGAAAAATCTGTTAAGTGTAGCATTGCTTACACTGAAACCTCCCCAGATAAGTTCTACCAAGTCTTGTCCAAATACTGGAATAGCACTAAGTAAATTAGTAATAACTGTTGCACCCCATAAACTCATTTGACCGTAAGGAAGGACATAACCCAGGAAACCAATCGCCATCATTAATATTAAAATAATAACTCCTATTGTCCATACTAGGATTCTTGGTGTTTTATATGAACTGTAGTATAGCCCTCTTGCGATATGAACATATACGAAAATGAAGAAGAAACTCGCGGTGTTTGCGTGAACGTATCTAACGGCCCATCCTGAATTAACATCTCTCATGATATGTTCTACTGAATTAAACGCAAAATCCACATGTGGTTGGTAATGCATTGCAAGGAACACTCCACTAAGAATTTGTATTATTAGACAAGTCGCTAATAAAGAACCGAAGTTCCATAAGTATGAAATATTTGCAGGTTGTGGAGAATCCACAACGTATGAATTTAATAGCCTAAGGATTACGTGAGTTTTTAATATCCTCATATAAATAAAATAATAAAATATAAATTAATATAATTTGATAACTATTTGACTTTTCCGCCAGTATATAATCTTTACCAAAACAAATAAAAGCAAACAAAAGCAAACAAAAGCTTTTGTGTTGTGTTGTCTTGTTTTCCTACGGATACAGGGAAGCCATGTAATTATATTGATAGATTAGTCTTAAGTTTGAAAATTTAGAACTAATATATATTGGAATTTAAGTTACTGTTTTAAGTAAATACAGTCCTGAAGAAAAGTTCAGGTTATAAAAGAAATTGTTAAAAATGAAATTTTGTTTGTTTATACTGTTATAAAATCTAATATGAGAAATATTTATATCTCATATTTATTTTTAGATAAAATTATCCGTTATACAAACAACTGTATCATTATACATATTATATATGTGATTTTGGTTTAAATTTTAAGGTTAATTAGTACTCAATTTCTCAACTTTATTGCTTAATACTGCAAAACAATTTAAGAAAAAGAGGGGTTAAATGAGTGGAGTTGATTTGCATCTTATCTCATTCTTCTATTAATTACTTTATTAACTTTTAATTTATCTTTAATTAAGCCCAAGAAGAATCGAACTTCTACAAATTCCTTATCAAGAAATCATTCTACCTTTAAATCATAGGCTTATTAATTTGTTATTTATTTGTTTGTTTGGTAGTTTGTTTGTTTATTTGTTTATTTGTATAATTGAGTCAGAATAAGCTCTGTTATTTAACGATTCAATTTTTAAAAAGAGTACAAATATTATAACTTAGTCTTTCAACTCCAAATATATTTTATATAATAAGAATTAAAGTTAAAAATTAAACCTTGCAGTGGATAATGGCGTAATGGCGTAGTGGCATAGTGGCGTAGTTGGTACGCAATAAATTAATGGATTATTGATTTCCCCTACCCTACCAAACCTTTGGTACCAAAGCTAACAAAAGCTTTTGTATCCGTAGGGAAGGGATAGCTTTGGTAGTATTAGTATTATTTAGACTCTTTTATGTTAATATATTTTTTGTAAAGTTTAAAATAATAATCCTATTTTTGTTACTATAAACCTCCAATTTTGGCAGAGAAATAAATATGTTTATAATAATATTTAAAATGGTATTGGAAATAAAAATAACCCTCCTAATCTTCCGGACGTATAAATAAAAAAAAAAAGGTTACCACTACCACTACCAAGACAAAAGCTTTTGTTAGCTTTTATTTGCTTTTTTGCAATGGGTCCTTGGGCTACCAATACAACAAAACACAAAACCTTTTGTTTGCTTTTGTTTGCTTTTGTTTTGTATTGGTAGTGGTGGAACAACACATAAAGACTATATATTCTAATGTTAAAGTATAACCATCCAGTATAAATCTATCCCTCGCGGGGCACAAAACAATAAATAAGAGGTATCTTTGTTATTTATATATACTTTAATTTTAATGTTAACGTAATTAAGTTATTAAATATTAATTTTCCAGTTATACTAGTAGCATTTATCCGTAAGGAAAAGTTTCTGTTTATTAAACTTACTATTTTGTATTTATTCTAACTATGATATTTTTAGTTTTATCTGCTTAGTTTACAGTTACGATAGTAAGGGGGTTAGAATTGTTATTTTTATTGTTATTTCGAGAAAGAAAGATAGGTGCGACCATCGATAATAGTAATATTACACTAACTAGGATTAGCCAAAAAGCTCCATATGTATAAAGACCTTGACCTATACTTTCAATTTGTAAGAAGTTTGTAAAGGCAGTATCTGCAATTACAGGACTGTATGTAAAATAAACAGTATCTAAAGAAGAAAGATCTGAACTTAACAATAGTCCATTTAAACTAGTAAATACTTCTAATAGAGCTGAAATAGAAGAAACGTTATTAAATGTAAATGGAAGAATAGTAAAGAATTCATAAATAAATAATGAACCAATGGCTAGAGCTAATGGGATTGTTTTTGTATACTGAGATCCAGTTTCAAGAATATCACTTAGTCTTATATTAATCATCATAATACAGAATAAGAAAAGAACTGTTATTGCACCTATGTATACTATGATATAAGAGATCCCAATAAAACCTACACCAGTCAAAATAAGATAACCTGCAGCATTTAAGAAAGTAGAGATTAAAAAAAGAATACTTATAACTGGATTTTTAGAAGTAATTACTAAAACACTTGAAAGAAGAGCACCGAAAGCTAATATGTCAATAAATAAATTTGTCATAATTAAAAAAATAAAATAAAGCCTGTGTACCTTTCATCTATGAAATCATATTACGTGACCTTACCTAGCTTTAAAACCTAGCTACTCAGAAAAACAGATGATAGCTACACTTATATCCTTTACGCATCTTCAGATATCTATTGTTAAAAGAATTATGTTGTAAAATTTAAGAAATAAAACAAATAAATATATTCCATTTAAAAAAATAAGATAAGAAGTCGTATCGGAATTGTACCGCTGATACAATGCATTCATTCTTAAGCATGAAAAAGCCCAGTATAAAAGGCGCGTATCTAACAATACAACTGAATTTGTTAGGCAGGGTAAAGCATAGAAAGGAAAAATACTATGTTTACTTGGAATATAGATGATTTATCAGGCTTAAACTCGATTATTATAAAACATGCATATTAATATTAATAATAAGAATAAGAATAAGAATAAGTTACTAAAAATATAATAAGTTATAACCATTTAGACTTATAAAAATAAAAGAAATAGTCTAAAGGGGTAATATTGGCTATCCTTATATACATATCTTCTATAAACAATAGTCGGGCCTAACGATAAGCTAACGTATACTGTAAATAGATCTTGCTTTATAATTGAAAACCGACGAGAGGCTCATCCTTGAACAGTTTAAATACGTATTCAAGCAGGATTTTTACCAAGAAAACATGCATATTAAAAATATAAAAATGCATACTGTTAAAGATTAAAAATAATCGTATAAAATATCCTATTTAATAGCAGTCAAATACTTCTTAGTGCAATCAAAATAGTCTGAAAAAGGGCATACAAACATTATAAGTTGAAATATAAATATAACTAGACTTTACTAACAACGAGAAACTGAGGATAAGGGTAGCAAGTTAAGTTGAAGTTAGCTTTTGATGCAGTAAATTTATTTTTTAAAGTTACTATTAAATAGAATCAAATCGCTAAAACTCAAAAAGAGTCGCGAAGGTACACTAAGTAAAAAGTTAGCGTTATTTTTGTTATTAACAAGGCCTCTTCCATTCCATGCCTACCGGATCCGAATGGTAGCGGTGCACGCGCAGAATATATATATCCTTTATTTCTAGAACATCCCTACCAATACAAAAGCAAAAAAAAGCTTTTTTGTTGTTTGCCTTGGTACAAAGGCTTTGTAGCAATGCTTAGAGGCTGGTGAAACGTTACAACATGCTAGAATACGTATGATAAAGATAGTCAGTTTGACACAGAATCGCTATACCTCGACTAGCGGATCATGGTAAGGGAGGATCGGTTCCGCTACGGTTGCGAGAGAGTCATGAAAGTAATGTTAGTGCAAGAGATGTTTACCTACCGTTCGTGAGCTGGATAAGGTCGTTAAAAAGTAACGTAAGCATCGTTGATGCAAAACCTTACAATTAATTTATATAATTCTACCTTGCAAACCTAAACCGCTTTTGTATGGTTAATTATTTAAGAGCCACCCTTATCAATTATAAGTTAGAAAAACACTCTTCCTTCGGAATAAGGTAGTTGATTCTTACAACCTGTAAATCGCTACTATAAGTAATGGTCAGGAGTCACTTTGTCCAGAAAATTCTGTGAGTTAACTGATTAAATAGTTGCATAGGTATACCTAACTACAATAGGAGTTTATTTAACCTGCTTATTAAAAAGTGAATAGCTGCGCTGGGGAAGAACTAAACATTTACATATTTAAGTTAATTAATTAAAAAGCGTTATAAGTAAGGTGGTGTGATTGGTTGGGTGTGGCATGCGTTAAACCATCCCTGCGCAGGCAGTATAGTGAGGCTGGCGGTTTGTTAAAACTGTTATTAGGGGAGTGCGGATCATACAGGGGCGGTGCTAGTGTTTAAATATTCTCTTCTTTGCTAATTATATATAATTTTGTTGTCTACAAATTGCTATAATAATAGGGTTGGCACGAATCGAACGTGCTATTTCCCTTATTTACCAGTACCAAAGAAAAAAAGCAAATAAAAGCTTTTGTGTTTTGTTGTCTTGGTACCAATGCTAACAAAACCAAACAAAAGCAAAAAAAAGCTTTTGTGTTGTTTTGTCTTGGTAGGGGTTGTATTACCATTTCAACCTCAACCCTTATGTTTATTATATCAATATTTTAATTCAAAATTATATATATTAATCTAAAGTTTTCCAATCCTTAAATTTAGAGCATCCATTTTTGTAAGTATCCTACCGTCCCTTCCACAAGGACCCAGGGGGATAGGTTTGGTAAGTAGGGTACCAGTACAACACAAAAGCTTTTATTTGCTTTTGTTTGCTTTTGTTAGCATTGGGTCCTTGGAGGAAAGAGTGGGGTTCAACATTTCTTGTTTTAATTATTAGACAAAAAGAGAAAAGGAACTATTGTTATTTAAAGTATAAACGCATAAAAAGTGGAAAGGTAATATACAATATTTGGAACCTTTTACCTTCATTTTGGCCTACGGAAAGAAAGATAAGATTTTACTGCATCACTAATACTCTTAGATTTTTAGCAGGAGTTATTTGTAAATTAGTTAGAAATTGGACGACCAACCAAAGCAAATAAAGCAAATAAAAGGAAACAAAAGCTTTTGTGTTGTTTTTTGTTTTATTGGTACAAATAAATAAACAAAAAATAAACAAACAAAAGATCCAGAAAGGGGGTTAAATCGTATTGTTATTTTTTACATTTTCTCCTGATAAAACAGATAATAGTGCAGGGACAAGAACAATAAGTAATCGAGGATCTGCAATAGATATATCCATTAATAGAGGAGTAGATACAATTAAAATGAAGGAAAGAAGCCATAGAATAATATAAAGAGCATAAGTAGTAATATGACCAGTATCTTGTTTAGATATATCATTAGCAATAGAATATAAAGAAGTACTTAAACCATGAGGTCCTGCAAGTTCAATAATACCTTTATCTAATACTTTAGAAATAGTATAGGCAAGTTGTAGTCCTGCTCCTATAACATAGTTATTATATACAACATCAAAGAAGTATTTACCATTTAAGAACGTATAAACTTTTCTACCTAATGAACTTTCAGTTAAACTAATTAAGAATCCTGGGTTGAAATTATATAAATAAAGGGCTAAACTACAACCTAATAAAGATAAGATAGCCGGAAGTAGTTTAATGAACAATGGTAAGGAGAATTCAGCATCTGCAAGTACATTTCTATTAGGATGAATGAATATAGAATTTCCAAAGAAATCTGAACCCATTCCAACAAATAGGTCTGAGAAAATGTATCCAAAGGCGATCGAAAATATAGCTAATATGAATAATGGAATTATAACTGCTAAGTTAGCTTCATGAGTATTTAGATAACTTGATTTTGGTCCATTAGGAACTGTTAAGAAAACAAGACTTATTAATCTAAATGAGTAGAAAGCAGTTAAACCAGCAGTTAATGTTCCTAATACATATGCATAAGTTCCACTGAAACTATATTGAGCAAAAGCTAATTCTATTATAAGATCTTTTGAATAGAAACCAGTCAAGAACGGAGTAGCCAATAATGATAGCGAACCGACTAACATAGCTGTAGATGTAAATGGTAAAAAGTTAATTAAACCACCCATTTTTCTTACGTCTTGATTATCAGCAAAACTATGAATTACAGCACCCGCCCCTAAGAATAGAAGCGCTTTAAAGAAAGCATGATTAATCGTATGAAACATTGCCACATTATGTTGTGATAACCCGACTGCCATAACCATGTATCCCAATTGACTAATTGTACTGAACGCTATGATTCTCTTAAGATCATTTTGTAAAAGTCCAGAAGTTGCGGCAAAAAATGCTGTAGAAGCACCTACTAATGTAATAACTAATAAGGCTGTAGAACTATATTCTAATATTGGTGATGATCTTACTAGAAGGTAAACTCCCGCTGTAACAAGTGTAGCAGCATGTAGTAACGCAGAAACAGGAGTTGGAGCCTCCATACTTCCAGGTAGCCAACTATGTAAAGGTATTTGTGCAGATTTAGCCATAGCACCCGTAAAGATTAGAAGAGCTATGATTGTAATAGCTGTTTCATTCATGAATGGTGTTAAAGAAAACACAGTAGAGTAATTTAATGATCCAAATAAAGCGAGTATTGCAAAGAATCCGATACTCAGCCCCATATCACCCATTCTATTCATAGTCAAAGCTAGTATAGCAGCTTTATTAGCTTGAATTCTAGTAAAGTAGAAATTAATTAATAGATATGATACAACCCCAATTAATTCCCAACCTACAAACATTACAAAGTAATTAGCCCCAGTTATTAAAACCAACATTCCGAAAGTGAATAAAGAAAGGTAACTCATAAATCTTTGTTGATGTGGGTCAGAAGAAAGATAGTCAACTGAATAAATATGAATAAGTGTAGAACAATATAATACTGCTAATTGTAAACTTACAGTTAATTGGTCAAAAGAGAATTCCCATGAAATAGACATAAATTCAGAATCCACCCAATTTACTAAATGAATAAAAACAGGGCTTCCGCAGATACCTACTTCATAAAAAGCTACAGTAGCTAATACTGATGAAAAAATAAGGCAAGTACATGTAATTAAATGTGCTCCTGTAACTCCTACTTTTCGTCCAAGTAAACCTGAAACAATAGAACCTAATAAAGGTAAAATTAATATTGATAAATACATTATGATCTAAGTGAAATATTTCCTCTTAATCTATAAAAAGCTACAAGAATACTTAAACCTATAACTGATTCTGCACCTGCTATTGAGATAATGAATATGCTAAATGTTTGCCCTATTCCATCATCAAAACTGAAAGAACTTATTAAAATTAATAAAGTTACAGCTAATAGCATTATTTCTATGGCAATGATCATTAGGATTATATTTTTTCGGTTTAAAATAAACCCTAATACACCAATTAAAAACAATAATAATGAAAGATTCATGGTTTAAATATTTGTAATATTCCTTTGGGAACCGGTAATAAGTGAGATAAGAATAATTATTATTTTAGTTTCAAACAACTTCTATCCGTACAAAGACTAAAGCTAAGTTTTGCATTGGTACCAATGCTATCCCCACCCTGCTAAGCACTAACCAATACAAAACCTTTTGTTTGCTTTGGGACCAAGACAACAAAACACAACACAAAAGCTTTTGTTTCCTTTTGTTTGCTTTTTTTTGCTTTTGTTAGCTTTGGTAGTGGGAGAGGGGATGGTAGGGAAGGGAAGCAGTACTTATTTAAATCTTGATTTAAATAAATACTACAAGTGATAGAAAGTAAGGTTTACTAGAAAACTCTATCTATCGCTAAGCAAAACAAACAAACAACTAAAACAGGAATTACTGATAAAATATAGATAAAGCAGTAACAGAATATTTTAAGATATTCTATTATAGAGTTTAATATCATTAACCAGGTTATTTTTTTGGTATATTGCTGAATTAAAGGTATCAAAATATTCACCTCCGAATAAATAATTAATTTAATAATAACGGAGAGTAAAAGTTAAGTGAATCCTTTATATTATATATAGTTGACTTTAAATTATTTAGGTAGAAACTAGTTATTTCCTCCCCAGTAATAAACAACAATAAAGAGAAACAACCACACAACATCAACAAAATGCCAATATAAAATACTACCTTCGAATCCGACGTGGTGTGTTTTAGTCAGATGATAATTAAGAAATCGGAAAAAGGCCACCCCAATATACAGAGTACCAACAATAACATGGAAACCATGAAGTCCAGTACTAGCATAAAAGGATGATCCAAATACTGAATCAGAAATAGTGAATCCGGCTTCAGTATATTCTACATATTGGAAAGCTGTGAATACTAAAGCTAAAATTATAGTCATTAAAATGGCTGCTATAGCTCCTTTTCTATCACCTTTAATCAAGGCATGGTGTCCGTAAGTTACGTAAGCACCACTAGATAATAATAAGAAAGTATTAAGTAAAGGTATTGCAAAAGCATTTAATGCTTCTATTCCTTGTGGAGGCCATATTCCACCTAATTCTATTGCAGGAGATAAACTAGAATGGAAAAAAGCCCAGAATACACTTAAGAAAGCAAAAACTTCACTAATAATAAATAATACGATACCTATTGTTAATCCTTTTGTAACTTCTTTTGTGTGATCACCTCTTAAAGTACTTTCTATTATAATATCTCTAAACCAAAGAGCCATTCCAAAGACTGTTAAACTTAAAGATAAATTCAATAAAGAATCACCATAAGAATAACCATGCATATACATTACAGCAGATAAAGCTAGATACAGTAAAGAAAAACTAAGAAGAATAGGCCAAGGAGAAGGATCCACAATATGATAAGGAAAAGCTTGAAATGAGCTTCTATTTATATTTTTAATATTAGTCATAGTATAAATTTGTTATATATTTATAGACACCAATTCATCTAATTGTATTTAACTATCTTTATATATGTTTTATCGATCAGTGTGTTTTATATATACTCTCAAAAATAGAGGTTTGAAAAAAACAAGTTATGGCGGGATAAACTTTATTATATATTTGTATTATAAAATAAGATAGTTAAATTTAAAACATTTATATTCTGTTTTATGTTGGTTGCTTAATAAATAGTATCGAAATTTTATAGTTAAATGAAATAGTCATTGGACTCTTAAAGATTATAACTGTTAAATTTCTAAATAAATACTACTTCTTTTATATAATTTTATAAAGATTATAATATTACTTTAATTGGGAAAATAAATATAATTATAAACCCTGTTTTTAGATTAGGAACAAAACAAACAAAAGCAAACAAAAGCAAACAAAAGCAAACAAAAGCTTTTGTGTTGTGTTGTATTGGGTCCGTGCCTTTCCCCCAAGGACCCAATGCTTTGGTACCCCAAGGACAAAGGGGGATAGGTTTGGTCTTTCATCAAAATAAAAACATTATTAATCCATCTTTATTAAATCAACCCATCATATTAACTACATAATAGACTTAAAGAATATTTCTCCAATATATCTACCTTAATACCCCTATATATCCATTCACCCCCCTCTACCAACACCCTAATGCCCCTATATGTTCCCTATCCTGATATACCTAAAGAAATAATAATATAAAAGAGATAGATTAAATAATTTTACAAAAGTTAAGTCTAGTTCAAGCTCTAATTAGCAAATTATAAATAAAATAAGAGTAAGCATTGCTACCCATATACTAAAATTAAAATTGTATTTGTACGACTACCCTCTATTAAAGCAAAAAAGCTTTTGTATTGTTTTCGTACGGTCTTCCTTGCTATCCAATACAAAACCTTTTGTTAGCATTGGTACCAAAGCATTGGTAGCAAAGCATTGGTACCAAAGCATTGGTAGCGTAGGGAAGAAACAGTTCTGAGTGTACATGTAATTAGCAGTATTATAATTATTGAGTATTTATAGTTAAGAATTAATTAGATACTTAAGTGCTAAAATAAAACAACCTTTGTGGGTAGTGCCTAATGAATTGGCTATATTCCACTAATGCCAAAGAAATAGGTACGATGTATTTAGTCTTCTCAGTCTTTGCGGGTATGATCGGTACAGCATTCTCAGTGCTTATTAGATTAGAACTATCAAGTCCGGGAGTACAAATACTTCAAGGAGATCACCAATTATTTAATGTTATTATAACTGCACACGCATTCATCATGATTTTCTTCATGGTTATGCCTGCTCTTGTAGGTGGGTTTGGTAATTATTTACTGCCTGTTCAAGTTGGGGCGCCTGATATGGCCTTTCCAAGACTTAATAATATTTCATTCTGGTTGTTGCCACCTTCATTGATCTTATTACTACTTAGTTCATTAGTTGAAAACGGTGCTGGTACTGGATGGACGGTTTATCCTCCATTATCTGGTATACAATCTCACTCTGGTGGGTCTGTTGATTTAGCTATCTTCAGTTTACACCTTGCTGGGGTTTCATCTCTATTGGGTGCGATCAACTTTATTACTACGGTGTTGAAT
>Ga0233341_1000006_pt1 | contig 39702 bp, 19 predicted proteins | sample GEONDECOMP247_FD_180672 | JGI IMG/M metagenome (GOLD analysis project Ga0233341, IMG submission 180672) | Leaf litter microbial communities from Shasta-Trinity National Forest, California, United States - GEON-DECOMP-247 | ecosystem: Environmental > Terrestrial > Plant litter > Unclassified...
GATCAGCCTGTTATCCCTAGCGTAACTTTTATCTATTTATCGACGGCTATTCCATAATATACCGCCGGGTCATTATGCCCTACTTACGTATCTGATCGACTTATAGGTCACTCAGTTAAGCTTGCTTAAGTCATTACACCTTCTTAACCCTACATGGTCAATCGGTCTCCATCCGATGTTAGCAAACCTTTAAAAAAGTGTTAAACTTTATATAATAAGTTTTAAAATTGATACCAAAATAGGAATCAATTTAAGTAAACTTATACTTAGGATATCTTTGATACTCTATTAAAGACGTCCGCCCCAGACAAACTGCCAAGTTGTCACATCTCCCCCTCATATTTATTTATTTTTTAGTTTTTTTCTTGTTCCTTTGATTTAGATTTCGCTAAAAAAAAGGGCTCCCTGAAAAATCTTTCTTTGCCTTAGGCTAGTATAGAGTTAAAAGACAGGAAACGACAGGGGTTAACATTTAATCAGTACTAGTTAAGGTCTTTCACTTTTGTCATCTCGACTACCTTATATTACTACATCTAGACCGAAAAAACATGATAACAACTTACAGTAAAGCTGCATAGGGTCTTCCCGTCTACCCGGAGGCAAACCGCATCTGCACGGCTAATTCAATTTCACTGAGATACTTGTAGAGACAGCGGGGGCATCGTTACTTTATTCATGCAGGACCGTATTTAGCGGACAATAAATTTTGCTACCTTAGGATCCTTATAGTTAAGACCGCCATTGACCAGACTTTCAGTTGGCAAATATAACTCGCCTTCTTTATATTAATGGCATCGGGCAAAATTCGACACCTATACAAATAAATTAATCATAGCAGGTGTCTGTGTTTTAAGTAAACAGTCGGGCCCCCCGATTCTGTGTCACCACCTAGTCTCTAAATATTACTCTTTGAAACAAATCACAATATTTAGTCTAAATGGCTCCTCATGTCGCCAAACTTATGAGGACAATTTGCCGAGTTCCTTTACAAGCATTATCTCTGCGCCTTAGTATTCTCTACTTACGAACCTGTGTCGGTTTAGGGTACGGTTGTTTAATTTTTGTCATCACTACTCTAAAATATTATAAAAATACTCTATTATAGGATTGTATGTTCTTAATTCTAGCTATTATTCTTTATTTCCCCTTAAGGGAAAAATAAAAGACAAAAGCCGGGAGATTTTCGTCGTTTAGGGAAGCTTTCAATAAAGCAACTTGAATCAAATTAATTACAAAAAGATATAAGAGGATACGTATATCTTCACTTCTTTTTTCAAGGTCGCCACATATCCAAGATAATAGGGACTTTTGTTGTCTTACTCATCGGACAAGACGTTGGTCTTGAACCTTAGAGGCCGCTTTAACATTAAGAGGTTTAACCTTGCTTAATAACCCTTTCGTATTCGGCGAGAAGTATTATAACTTCTTTTTACGTTACTCATGTCAGCATTATCTCTTCAGTTCGTCAAAACAATGAAACACTGTTTATCTCTCTCACTGAATGTTCCACTACCTATTTCCTACTTAATCCTAATATCTTGATCCCTTTAAAAGGAAAAAAGAGTAATAGTTAAAAGATTAAACAAAGTTTAATCCCTTGACCAGATCTTTCAGAAATAGCACGGTATCGGTAACCGTTTTAAGACCCGTTAAATTTTCGGCGCTCATCCCCTATTTAGACTACTGCTTTGTTACAAGTTCTTTAAAAGTCGCGACTGCCAGGCTAACTTCATAGTTGTATCTAGAGATGAACTTCCTTAATTTCACTTAAACGGTTTTGGGGAACCTTAAACACGTGCTCACGACTGTTTTCGTTTTGACTACCCACCTTATCATGAATAGTCTGACTATCAACCATCAATTTATGTAATTCCGAGGTTAACTTCCAAAGGTAGGATTTCAAGGCCCCCCAATTTTACTTTCGTATGGAATCCAACGTGCTGTACCTCCATAAATCTAGTATTGATGTGATACTTAAATATCTTTCGTGGAAAACCAGCTATCAGCAGGTAAGATTGGTCTTTCACCGCTTACCACAGTTCATCGGAGAATTTTGCAACATTCAACCGTTCGGTCCATTATAACCTGACCATGGCAAGATCACCTGCCTTCGGGTCTAATAGGAGTAACTAATCCCGGTTCTATTTCTACAGACTTTCACTTTAAATGAAAGTTTGATAGAATGAAGCAGTCGCTTTCGCTAGGGGTTTTAACCTTGCTACTTCTATTAACTTGCTGACCCATTATGCAAAAGGTACGCCGTCATTCTCTACTAATAATTAATTAAAAGGAGTAATTCCGACTGCTTATAGAGCTACTAATTAAACATCTCTTAACAGGGCCTACTGCCCCTTTTCATCGACTTTCCTTTACAGTACTTATTCGCTATCGCTAAATTTATAATACTTAGCCTTAGAGGATGGTTCCCCTTATTCCGACAAGTTATCTCTCGTCGTACTTTTTTTAAATATAAGAACAGAAAGGCAATAAAAGAATATAATTTTAATTACCGCTCCTCCAAATCTGATTTTGATAAATCCCTATTTATCTCTTATATTTAATCAATATGCTGCTCTCACGGGCCTATCTACCCTCTATGGGAAAATTTAAAGTTAAATTTTGATTTTAGTCTATTTTAATTTTAAAGTTTATATTGGAATCTGACAAATTCCCGCCTCTGTTAGGAGGTTGATTGGTTAAGAGCTTTTTTTATTGAAAGGCTAGTCCGATTTCACTCGCCATTACTTTCGGAGTCTCGGTTGATTTTCTTTCCTTTCCCTACTACAATGTTTTGCTTCGGGAAGTATTAATAAAAGGTTTCCCTTAGGATTGCCTCGGCATTTGGTGTATACCTCCTTTTTTATAAATTTGCTTTGACATCTTTAATAGCCCCTTTAAATTGCTTTTTGGTGTTTCCATATTGTCACCGATACTTTTAAACACCATCGGACTGAGTAATACTTAAAGGACCCGACCATTTTTTCCTTTTAATCCAAAAGCTGGGACTCCTTTCCTTTAATCCCTCCGTCCATTCCTTTCCTTTAGGATTAAAGGAAAGGCTCGCTTGCTTTAGGATCGAGGGGAAAGGAAGTAACTTTAAGGTTATTATTAAGACCCCAAAAAAGAATTAAAATATAGTAATGACATAAAACTATAAAACAATCTAAACTTAATATTGACCTGTAAGTATAAACAATAGAAAACAACTAAGATAAGACTAACACTAAAAAATATAAATTTAACGAGGATAGAATACTCACATCTATGATAGGAAATAATCTTATTTAGCTCTAATCCATTCTCATCCCCCCCCCCACTGCTCTCCTTTAGGATTAATTGAGCAAAAGTTGGAGGGAAGGCTCGCTTGCTTTCCTCCCCCCCCACTGCTCTCCTTTAGGATTAATTGAGCAAAAGTTGGAGGGATAGGATCGAGGAAGGGAGGAGAAAAGTAAAACAATTCGTTAATTAAACCGGATAAACAAGGGCGAGACGAATCGAACGTCTACAGATGATTTTGGAGATCAGCGTCCTACCTTTAGACTACGCCCCTTAAAGCTTTAGAAATTATAAATTGCATAAGGATTCTTCCTAATTTTTAACCAAGTATGTGTGCTTTAGCCCCCTTCCCACCCACCCCCTAAAGGACCCTGCTCTCCTTTAGGATTAATTGAGCAAAAGTTGGAGGGATAGGAGAAAGGATAAGGGGGACAAATTATTGATAACCATTCGTAGGCTTAAATTGTAGCTCTATTTTTTATATGGTAGTGCTAAATCTATTAATGTATTTTCTATAATACCAGTTAAAGGAACTAAGCAGATAAACCAAGCGAAATACAAGAAAGTTGCAAATTGTCCAATTTCTGAGTATGGAGAAACAGGGTGTTGGCTACCGATCCACAATAAAATAAAGAAGTTAGAAACAAAAATCCAGAATACGAATTTCATTAAAGGTCTAAATTGGCTACCTCTTATTCTAGATGTATCTAGAACAGGCAGAGCTAATAAGATTAATAAAGATGAAAACATTGCTATAACTCCCAATAGTTTATTAGGTATAGATCTTAGTATTGCGTAATAAGGAAGAAGATACCATTCAGGAACGATTGATGGTGGAGTCTGCATAGGATTGGCAGGTATGTAATTATCCGAGTGACCTAGTGCATTTGGGTAATAGAATACAAAAATAGCTAGAGTTAGTAAGAAGAATAATACAGTTACTAAGTCTTTAAATACAAAATAAGGATGGAAAGGTAATCTATCCATATTACCAGATGTACCTAAAGGATTATTAGATCCGGGAGAGTGGAGTGTCAATAAGTGCATTACTACAAGAGCAGCTAAGATGAAAGGTAATAAGTAGTGTAAAGAGAAGAATCTATTAAGAGTAGCATTAGATACTGAGAACCCTCCCCATACAAATTCTACGAAATCTTGACCTATTCAAGGGATAGCTGAAAGTAAATTAGTAATAACTGTAGCACCTCATAGAGACATTTGACCGTATGGTAGAACGTATCCAAGGAAGGCTGTTGCCATCATAAGAATAAAAATAACAACTCCTATTGACCAAGGTAAAACTCTTGGAGATCTGAAGCTACCGTAGTAAATACCTCTAGCAATGTGCATATAAACAAAAATGAAGAAAAATGAGGCAGTATTAGCATGAGTATATCTTATAGCTCATCCCATGTTTACATCTCTCATAATGTGTTCTACAGATACAAAAGCTAGATCTACGTTTGGAGTGTAATGCATAGCTAAAAAGATACCAGTTAATATTTGTATTATTAAGCAAAGACCTAATAATGAACCAAAGTTTCAAAGGTACGATATATTAGCAGGCTGCGGGGAATCCACTAGGTATGAGTTTACCAAACTCAAAATAGGATGACTTTTTAAGATCCTCATAAAAATATGGAGAAGTTTAAAGCAGGGAATTAAGTTTAAATAATGGTTTTGGGGTCGCTTCTCTCCTCTCCCCCTCCTTTCCTTTAGGATTAAAGGATAAGGGACCCCTTCCTTTCCTTTAGGATTAAAGGAAAGGAAAGGAATAGAAGGGAGGGGAGCGCAGGGGCTTGTTTTGTTATTTTTTATATATTAGGGTCCTTTAGGAGTATTGTCATTGTGGGGTTTTGGTTTGAGTTAAAGGAACTTTCTATTACTGTTCATTTAGAAGGGCGGGATCTGAATGACCACTCCCTTCTTTTATTTAATTAAGTTTTTTGATTTTCTTTAGAATAGTATAGTAGAGTAAGACCTAACTAATTAGTTAGATACTCTAGATTAAACACCTAGATTGTGACGGAGGTCATAGCCGATAGATAATATTAGCTACTCTCCCCTTGCTCTCCTCCCCCCTCCAACTTGTTGGGGGGGGGAGGAGAGCAGGGAAAGCAAGAGAGTATAAAAATATATGGTTAAATTCTTAACTTAACTGTATAGATACTAGATACTAACCAGCTTGTGTATATTTATCTTTAAATAAAGAAAGATAATGGCACAGCCCTAGAAGCATGTAAAAAGCAGGGTGCCATAGCATCCCTGCTCTCATTTAGGAGTCGCTTACGCGCCTCCCCCCCCAACAAGTTGGAGGGATAGGAGAGCAAGGGGAGGGAATAAAGGATAGGAGCCCAATGTTTTGTAGGAGGCTTTAAATTAGGAAAGTACTCTATTCATTTAAGAAAAAGAGAAGATATTTAGTTTAAGCTCCAATTAGCATAACAAGTGTAAAAATCAGTGAGGGAATCAAAGGAAGGGTCCTTTATCCTTTAATCCTAAAGGAAAGGGAAGGAGGCTAATGCATAGCCCTATTGAGGATATAATTAAAGTTAAAGGAAGAAAGGGGGTAAATTTGTTTATTTATTATTTAAATTATAAGTTTTAATTGAAATTCACCTTTAATCGAAATTAGTGTAAATCAATAGCATCTTTTAAATAAGAACAAGTAAGGATACAGAATACATAAGCTTGAATTACAGAAACCGCTATTTCAAGACCACATAGTGCCACAAAAATAGCAAATGGTATAAGTGTAATAAAGAACATAAGGATACCACTTGTAAATAGTTGAGATAATAAACCTGATAAGATTTTTAATAATGTGTGCCCGGCTGTAAGATTAGCGAATAATCGTACACCTAGGGAGAATGCTCTAGCTAAATATGAAATAAATTCAATTAATACTAATAAAGGAACCAGTCCTAATGGAGTTCCAGCAGGGATAAAGTAAGAAAAGAAATTTATTTGGTGTTTATATAGTCCTAAAATAGTTACACCTATAAAGATTGTAAAACTTAGACCCAATGACACGATTAAAGAAGTAGTTAAAGAATATGAGTAAGGAACGTTACTTACTAAGTTAGATATAAGAATAAAGAAGAATAAAGAGTAAATAAATGGAAGGTATCTTTCATTAGCTGAACCTATTTGAGATCTAACCATAGAGTGGATACTTGCAAAAGAACTTTCAAGTGAGATAGACCAGAAAGAAGGAACTAATTTCCCTTCGTTGTTACCAACTAAGTGTAGACTTAACACTAAAAATAACACAATTAGAGAATATAATCCCAAATTAGTTAAGGCTAAGTTAAAATAACCTAAGATTGGAGCACTAATATTTAGGAAACTCACAATTTCAAATTGTTCTAAGGGAGAGTTTAAAACTAAGTAAGCTGAAGAAAGATTTAACATTTTATCTATAACTTCTCGTATTTAAGACTTAAATTGAATGTACACTCATACATACTTTTACCTTTTCTCGTTAATCGTTGTATGCGTCCTTGACCGGTTTTGTTTTAGCCTGAGGCTCCTTTCCACCTCTTGCCCAATTAATCCTAAAGGAGAGTAACAAGTTTCGCTTGCTTGTTTATTATTAAAAAGGAGTCGCTTGCTTTTATCCTTTAATCCTAAAGGAAAGGCTCGCTTGCGCGCCTGTCCCTCCAACTTTTGCTCAATTAATCCTAAAGGAGAGCAGTGGGGGGGGGAGGAGTCGCTAAAGCAAGGAAAAAAGTACCAATGCTAAATAGAAGGGGGAAAATAAAAGTAAAACATAAGGCTAAATTTGTTCTCCCTGCTTAAAAAAAAGGGGGAGAGTCTATTCCCTGCGCTCCTTTACTTGCTCCCCTTCCTTCCTTTCCCTTCCTTTCCTTTAGGATTAAAGGATAAAGGCTAGGGTCCTTTAGGATAAAGGACTAATGGGGCAAGGACAGGCGCGAAACTTTGTTTCGAGAAACTTTGTCGAGGGGTGCTCGCGCGAGGACCCAGTCTAATATGGAGCTATTTCAAAAGCAACTAGTACGCTTGGTACTAATATTGTTAGAGCTATGGCCACGGGTAGTAAAGAAAGCCAACAGAAAGTGATAATTTGGTCGTATCTTACTCTAGGTAGTGTGGCTCTAAACCAAACAAACAGGAAACAAAAAAGACAAGTTTTAAGTCCCAGTATGATACTTTGTATATTGAAGAATGTGTCATTAACTATAAGTTCAGGCATTAGTCACCCACCCATAAACAGAATAGCACTTAAAGTAGACATTAATACAATTGAACAGTATTCACCTAGGAAGAAAAATACGAAAATGATACTAGAGTGTTCAGTAAAGAAACCGGCTACTAATTCTGATTCAGCTTCTGGAAGATCAAAAGGAGTTCTATTAGTTTCAGCAAGGATTGATATAAAAAAAATAATAAATACAGGTAACAATGGTACTATGAATCATACAGATTGCTGGTTTTCAATTATAGTTGTAAGATTAAAAGATCCCGTAAGTAGAATTACTATTATTACTGCTGTACTTAATATTAACTCATAACTGATCATACTTGCACTGGATCTAAGACTCCCTAGGAAAGCATACTTAGAGTTAGCAGACCAACCTGCAAATAATACTCCGTATATCCCCAACGAGGATAGAGCCAATGTATACAAAAGACCTAAAGAGAAATCAGAAATAACTAAACCTTCTCCGAAAGGAATTACACCTCATCCTAATAAACTAAAGATTAAAGTCATCATAGGAGCTAGGTAAAAAAGAACCTTATTAGCCTGAGCAGGGATAACTGTTTCTTTTACTACTAGTTTAAGAGCATCCGCGAATGGTTGAAGTATACCGTATATCCCTACTGTGTTAGGTCCTGTTCGGCGTTGGTGTGCCGCTAACTGTTTTCTTTCGATTATAGTCATAAAAGCAATAGCCAGTAGTATTGGTACCAATACAACTATCACTTCTAATAGATTAAAAAGCGTATTTAACATAATTAATGATTAAATTCTAGTTCTATTTTTTGTAGGCATTTGTCATTTAATACCGCTATTTTTTTTGTCTATGTCCCTCGAATTTAGGGGGGGGGGGGAGTTGCTGCTCTATTTAAATAAATATAAAATTTGAGCTTTTAATAACAGTATTGAATGCTAGCTCTTTTACAGGTTGTATTGGATAATAAACAGATTGAAAAGAGCAACCTTTAGCTACTCACCTAATTTAAATAACAAGTTTGCTTTCTCTTTCTTTTTCCCCTGTCCCTTGTCCCCTGTCCTAAGGGAAGGCTCGCTTGCGCGGGGTCCTTTAAGGAGGACAGTAGGCTTGAGCTCGCTAAAGCGGGGCTGGGATCAATTAAAAAGGGGGAAAAATACTTATACCCGTCCTAATTTTAAATTTATGTAAAAGGACGGTAGAAAGGAGTAATATATTATAGGAAGTAGCTAGTAAACGGCATATGTGTTACAAGTTAATTAATGGCGAGGCTAAGTTAAATTGATTTGATTTATGATTTGTTGCTTAATTTAACGATATACATTCTTGTTACTTGAGCTAGCGTAAACGTAGGTAAGATGTATTTAGAAAATACGAAGATTAAAGCAAGAAGTGTTAGGAATGAAAATGATAATTGGTTAAAAAAATAAAAAGGTATTAATTGTGGCATTTAGAATTAAATGGAATAAAGTGCTCTAAGAAAAAGAGCAGCTCCTATTCTAGACTTAACTAAGTCTATGCTTATATCCACCATTAAAAAAAATGTGACTTTTAATAGGGATTAAGGGCAAGACTAAAGCAAAGTAGAACCGTGAGCAATTGAAGTCGTTTAACGACTGTCTGGTACAACGGAAAAAAAGCAGGGAACAAAGGGAGGAGTGTACTTTGCAACAAAAAGGATCCTTAAATGTTATTTACAGCTGTTTTAACCGACACACCTAAAATAAAAAGAAGATTAGTTCCTTTTTCTACACTTAAGCTATATCTAACCGTAATAGGTAAACAGAGTCTAAGTATATAAATAGCGAAAACAAGTGGATTCGAACCACTGACCTTCTCCTTAAAAGGGAGACACTCCAACCAGCCGAGTTCTGTTTCCTGCTTATATGTAAAGGGCAAAGATAGTTAAAAGTGAGATAAATAATACATTCTTGTGCTAGTATTAAACTCAAATACTCTAAATTATTTAGAATAAGGGGGAAAGATAAAAAATAATCATAGGCAATAACATTATCTATGATAGACGGTGTAACTAAGATCCTCACCAATAAACTGAAACAAATAGGAATAACCATACAACGTCAACAAAGTGCCAATATAGTATAGCAGCTTCAAACCCTAGATGGTGGCTATCTGTTAAGTGATATGAAAGAATTCGGAAAAATCCTACTAGTATAAAGATTGTTCCAACTAGAACGTGCATTCCGTGTAGACCTGTAGAAGCGAAGAAAACTGTACCGAATACTGAGTCCGCTATAGTAAATCCTGCTTGTTGGTATTCCACATATTGTAGAGCTGTGAAAAGAACAGCAAATACAATAGTTAATAGTGTTCCTATTATTGCTCCTTTTCTATTTCCTTGGATTAAGGCGTGGTGAGCCCAAGTAATAAAGGCTCCTGAAGATAATAATAAGATAGTATTAAGTAATGGGATAGCAAATGGATCCAAAGGTGTAATTCCTAGAGGAGGCCAAGAACTACCTAATTCTATTGTGGGTGCTAAACTTGAATGGAAGTAAGCTCAGAATACTCCTAGGAAAGCCATAACTTCACTCACGATAAATAGAGCCACTCCTAAAGTAAGTCCTTTTCGAACTTCGAAAGTGTGGTTACCTAAATATGTACCTTCTGATATTATATCTCTGAATCATAAAGTCATTCCACCAGCTGTCAATAAGAATCCTAAAGTTAATAGTTCCCCTCCATTAACAAAACCGTGCATATAAAGAACAGCTGATACAGTCATGGTTAATAAAGCAAAGCTAGTTAAGATAGGCCAAGGAGATGGTTCAACCAGGTGATACGGGAAGGCCTGGAAAGATCTTCGATAAGTATTAAGATTATTTTGCATTTTTTTAAGATCAGTTTTATTTTTTAAGTACACCAAATTTGATGCCTTTTAATTAAAGAGAGATTATTACCGGTCAAAGGGTCTTTCTTTTTATTTAAATTATTAAAGGCACTAGAATAAAAAACTAGGCATTATTAGATTAATAAACTATTCTATTAAGTTCCTATAGTCAGGAACTATTTTGGTTGCTTAGAGGTTGTAGAACTGAGAACTAGACCCGTATTACTGTATCTGATTAATTGTTTACACCCCTCCCTTTTTTTTAATAATAAAAAGCAAGCAAGTCCTTTATCCTTTAATCCTAAAGGCTTGCTTGCGCGGGGTCCTTTAATCCTAAAGGAAAGGAAGGGAAAACTAGTTAATTAATTGAGCAAAAGGGGGAACGGAAGTAACCAGATAAAAGAATAAAGTCCTATTTCCAGTTTTTCAACTTAGACGAAGTTGCAGGGAGCTCTTTATTTTACTCCTGCTTTTTATAGAGAGCTGAAGGGCCATCAAATAATAGCCCTGCGCAAGCGACCCAAGGGACAAGAGCGAGGGGAGTCGAACACCTACCTAAAATTTTGAAAATTTCCATGCTACCTTTACACTACGCTCTTTTATATTGGGATGGTCGAAAAAAGTGAGAACACTTTTACCAGGCTGGGATTGTATTAGGTTAAAGCTCCAAAAGGTACTAAGAGGAGTCGAACCTCTGTAAGGAGCATTAACAGTGCTCTGCATGACCGCTATGCTATAGTACCTAATAATAAGGATAAAGGTTTATATAGTTTCATGGGTGTAATATTTTGTTATTGTGAGTCGCTTGCGCAAGGTGGTGTCCTGACGCCTTATATTAAAAATAGGGGTCGATTTCCCCTCCTTCCTCCCCTTCCTTTAGGATTAAAGGACAAGGGACTAAAGGATAAAGGACTCGCTTTGCAGAGCCTTTGTATTTAAGGGTTATAAACCCCAATAAAGGGGGACGGTTACAGACTGACTGTACTATTTATTAGATCTAACTGTAAATGAAGCTTACTCCTTCCTTTATAATTTAACATGCGAGGTCTATTTAAATAATCTGGTAGGCTCGACTCGAACGAGCAAGATCTTACTCCCAAAGTAAGCAACAGGCCAATTAGTTTTCTACCAGTTTTAAGGGTCGGGACAGAGAAACCTATTAAGTGCATTAAGACTGGCGCTCCAGTTCAATAAATTGAGCATGCAATCGACTCCGTCCCTTTAAAATCTAAAGGCAAGTGGAATAAAGGATACAGCTCTCCCCTTTTTCCGTCAAGTGCCCCCCCTTGCGCGACTGTCCATTCCTTTCTCCCATCCATAAAGGAATGGACAGTCGTGCTGGGCTTGTTTTCAGTTCAATATTTGAGCAAAATAAATTTCATGTAAGCTTAAGTGGAATCGGACCACTACGATTTTCTCATCAAGAAAACATTCTACCATTAAATCATAAGCTTTGTTTGGGAGGTCTAGACCTTATTAGCTATAAAAGAGTATTAGTGTCATTTACTAAGGTTCATAATTTAATTCTGTTATTATACATACTATTATTTACCGAGAATAAATTTTAACCCTTCCATCAACTAGTACCTGCAAAATAGGGCAGGGGGAATAAAAAAGGGCAGGTGTTATTCTACTTCTTTGTATAATACTGTATGGAAAAAATGAGATTCGAACTCATGACTTTTTGTAAAAGTAATCGTTTTCAAAACGACCGCGATAAACCAGACTCTGCCATATTTCCTGATTTTTAAAAGATTTGAATAATCCCAGATAAGTTCTATACTTAAATTATTAAAGATTAGAAGTTTGCCGGCTTTATTAAAAAATTCAAATTCCACCTACAAATCGTTACTGATCTAAAAAAGAGCTGGTTGCACCGCACTAATATATCCTGCGCTAGCGATCCCTCATATTGCAAGAATAAAGTAACAATTCCATCGCTGTCTCTTTTCTCTTTGCTCTTTGTCCTTAGGGGTTTCTTATTTAAAAACTAGTCCCAGGTAAGAAAAGGAAAACAAAACCCAGGGGGAGAGCCTCTAAATTAACAAGCTACTAGAATAATTTCAGTCTTGACCCTTACCTGATATAATAAGGATGTATAGTGGGGTGTGCTTTAGCCTCCCTAATTACTAGGCCACCATTATTGAATTAGAAATAAAAGACTGATCCCTTTACTACCTTGAATCCACTTAACTACTTAAATACTCCCTCTTTATAAGCAAAGTGCTTATAAAATTACTATTTAAGGCCGACAGGAATCGAACCTGTATAAGATCCATTATGAGCGAATAGCATTAAACCAATTATGCTACAGCCTTTTAGAGTTTAAAGGGGAAGGTTAAAGAACAAAAGAAGACCATATGTGTTAAAGAAGGCTAATTTAGACAAGATAGCCCGCTTAAACATAACAGAGTTAATCTTTATTCGCTTAGGATCGTTTTATCCTTGTCCCAGCTTTTTTTTATATTAAGCAGGGGTCCTTTATCCTAGATGGAAGGAGAGACAAGTAGTATAGTATTGTTTGATTGTCTACATTTTTATAAATTCTATTTAAAGACTCTTTATTTATAAAATATGAGGTTAAATTAAATAAAGAGGGTTAAATCTATTCCGTAACCGTCTCTTTTATGTAATTCAATTAACAAGTTTTTTAAATTAGTTCAGCTTAGTAATCAGATACCGAGTACTTTATATAGTCAGAAACTATTTATTAATTATTTAATAGTACTAGGACTATTCGGTTCTATATTCTTCAGGTATGTGCAAATAGATCATATGGTTTCGTTATCTCCTTTACTCGATAATTGTCTAGTTATACTTTTTATTTTCTCTATATTCTATTTAATTAATTTGCAAATTAATATCCTATTTAGATTATTCTATAGTATAAAACTAGTTCCTAGTTTTTATAAACAAATATATCCTGGATAAAAGCAGGTTTTACCTGTAATGCTCAGGTACTATTTAAAGACTCTTTATTTACACTTCTATCCGTATTTATAGTTATAAGGATGGTTTCTAGTATAAATGACCGCTTAGGTATAGTATATGGGTATAGCCTTGTGTTTGGTTTATTATTAAGTGTTTATACGATATTCTATTTTAGAGAAGAGTATAAGGATCTTAATTTTAATCTTAAAGTTATACCGGTTTGAGTTTTTTTACTCTGTTCATTATTATTTATATTTTATATTTACTTTGTACCTTTACTTTTTATTAGATTCTTAAATCATCCGGATTTAATTAGTAAGTTCTCTAGCATATTAGGTGTTCAATATATGGCTCCTTCAGGTTTTAGAACCGTAAATGAATTATCTATTAATAATGAAAATCGTGTGGGGATGAGCCCTGATTGAGGTAATGCTCAAAAGTCCGTTACTTCACAGGTTGAAGTAGATGGGTCTGTATCCGAGAGAGAAGTTGTTACTTCTTCTACTAAAACTCTTGCAGCCGATGGTACTTTAACGAGTGTAGTTAATAAAGGGGAAATAGTAGTAAAGAATGATGTTCAATTTGGATCTAAGGCTAATACAGACAGAATGCAAAGTGAAAATGGGAGTTTAAAAAGTGAAAAGGAAAACAAAACAGCTTTAGCAGAATTAAAGACGGATACTCTAAAAATTTCAAAAGATAAAAAGCTTTCGTAATTATAAGAGAAAAAAAGTAGAATTATTCACCCCCTTAGTTTGTTTTTCAATTATAAGGGGGTGAATAAGGTTAAAAATTAAAATCCTCATTAGAGCTAATAGACCTGTAGCTTTTTTGCCATATATCTAATCTAAATATAAAATGTATAAATCAGTAAAACATGGAATACTATTAATCTATCGCCTGCAACTTAAGATTGAACTGGTAGAACGTTAAATGCGTGGAAAGGAGTAGGGCTAGCTAATGACCATTCTAAAGATGGTGATCCGTGAGTTTCGTTTTCAAATTCTTGAGTTGAAGTAAAGAAAGCTGGAACAGCTCAAGGATTATTAGCAACTACGTGTCCGTTAGCGAAAAGGTCGTAAATAATATACCCGAATAAAACTGTAGCAACTACAGAGATTAAAGACCCGAAACTAGAAACTGCGTTTCAAGCTGCAAAGGCATCAGGGTAATCGGGGATTCTTCTTGGCATCAATTTTGTTATCGCTAGACTGTTTATTTCTAGCATCCTAATCTCACAATTAGGTTCAGACTATGTCATCACTACAGCAAAGATAAAATATCTATTGTAGTGTCGGGCACTCGTGTGAGGGTTATTGCTAGTACTGCTCACCTCTTAGTCGTTGAACGTTTCTATCACCACACTAATATAGTGGTACTGTGATAGCATTCGCTGCAAATTGACTCAAGTATTGAATAATACTTTGAGTGTTTCTTGCAATTCACCCGATTTTCTATAGCAAAATGCTATAGGGGCATTGATTTGCCTTAATATCTTCTACGTTAAGTAATTTATCGACGGAATATAAGTCCTTTAAAGGCCTGACCGTTTGCTATATACTTAGAAAGTGTCTCTTTTCCTATTTTAAATTGTTTAGCACAGTTTACAGTCGAGTAGCTCCCGATTAAAGATAAATCCTCAGCACTGTAGACGTAGACTAATTTAGTTAGCTTTGCAACTGTTTCTGCTGTTTTAACTACTCCAAATTGTGGATTGTTAGAGCCTGATTTATCTCTTTTCTGCATAGCTAAAAACTCCGGAGATTTAGGACGTCCGAACATAGGATTTAAACTTCCAGTTCTATTAGCAATAAACTCTGGTGAGCGTATTAAACCAGCCGTGGAACCGGCAAAAGGTGCATGGTTAAGGTGTATATGTGAGTACTCGTCAAATATACTATTGAGATAGTATTGTTCCCTGACTAACAGATCAGCCCGGGTAATATAACCGGTCGGTCCTAGATCTTCCAATATGGCTAGGGCAAAGTTGGAATGAGTATACTGCAGGATACTTAAATATATCCGCGTTTTTTTAGCTAGAACACTAGGAGACCAATAGCTAATCAGGCGAGCGCTGCCATTTAAACCACTTCCTACATAGATTTGTCCAGTGATTAAGTTAAACCACTGATATACGATAGAGCGTCCACGGTTTTGTGAAGCTATATTACTTCGCTCATCCTCTGCATTAACATAGTAGCGTAGAGGTGAGACTAAGAACTTATGTTGTAATTTAGGACCGAGAGGAGCTTTAACAAGTACTGGAGAGATTAGCATGTTACAGCCTAAAAAGAGCAACAGATCATAAGAAACGTCCTCCCTTCAAGCCGTAGGAAAAACAACGTGTCCTACGGCTTGAAGGGGTAGAAGATATTGCGACAAATTTTGCATACCCGCTAGACCTAAGAAATGTTGAGGGAAGAATGTTAGGTTAACCCCTACAAATAGTGTCCAGAAGTGAACTTTACCTAAGAATTCGTTATAATGCTGACCAACAATTTTTGGGCTTCAGAAGTAGAAACCTCCAAATATTGCGAATACTGCCCCCATAGATAGAACATAATGGAAGTGAGCAACAACGTAATAAGTATCGTGAAGACTAACGTCTAGACTAGCATTAGCTAGAACTACTCCGGTTAATCCACCAATTGTGAATAGAGCAATGAATCCTAAAGCAAAGATCATAGGTGTTGTGTATCTAACACTTCCACCGTAGCAAGTAGCTAACCAAGAGAAGATTTTAATTCCAGTTGGAACAGCAATTATCATTGTGGCCGCTGTAAAGTAGGCTCGTGTATCAACATCAAGTCCTACCGCAAACATGTGGTGAGATCAAACAATGAACCCTAAAATACCAATTGAGAACATTGCGTATACCATTCCTAGGTAACCAAAGATTGGTTTTCCAGAGAATGTTGATACGATGTGACTAACCATTCCAAATCCTGGAATAATTAGAATATACACTTCTGGGTGCTTCTATCTAATTATAGAGAGAAAGGACTATATCTTCAACTTATTCCATTTGACTATAAACGCTTGCCATACCTTATGATGAATACTATCCGGCTTAAATGCTTCGAGATCGCGCAGATAAAAGTATTCCTCGATGAGAAAGAAGCGATGTGATTTATGGCTTCGACATTTACTATGTTTGAAGTATTCCAGTGTAGTAAGAACATCTTCACGACTTTGGATCGACCAATGATAATAACCGTTTTGACTGCTGTCAAAATAGATATATCCCCCAAATACTTGTTTATACCATTGTACATCTTGAAGTAGTTTATTTACTACTCGAATTGTTAGTTGCGGTCGAAGATTTTTCATGCTAAAACCTATTGTACCGTCGGCATCAAAGAATCCCGCGAACCAAGAAGAAGAATTATCAAGACTTACTGGATTAATTACTGGAATATTTAGTTGTTGGCATACACGATGTAGTTGTAAAAGTCGTGAGGAATGTCGAATGTGTCCATTGATGCAATGAAGTAGATTAATCATGCCTTCTCGATTATGTAGTCGATAACGGTAAGCTTTCGCACCGCTTCTCATTTTTACACTACCACCAAGTTTATCTTGGATATATCGAAGAAGAGCTAGATCTTCTAGCCCCATAGTAATTTCTAGACTAGTATAGCCTTTTTTACTTACTTGTAGGCTTCCATCGCCATCGATGACACCCGCCAGCCATTCACAAAAATAAGTAGGAAAAGTTGCTGCGCGTGTAGTCTCTGAGGTTCCTACTAGACTGCTAATATAGCGTCGTTGGTTACCTGCTGATTGTGTTGTAGTTATCACATTTTGACTAGATCGGGGTCTAAGTAAAATTAAACCACTTATGTTCATAGTAGTGATAACATTATCCATACATTTCCAGCATATAGCGCAGTTCATATTCAGAGTTGTATCTGAATCGGGCCGATGTTGACCGAAGAACCAGAATAGGTGCTGGTAAAGTACAGGGTCACCTCCTCCGGCTGGGTCATAGAATGAAGTATTAAAATGTCGGTCTGTAAGTAACATTGTAATTGCACCAGCAAGTACAGGAAGTGAAAGTAATAACAAGATAGCTGTAACGAAAATAGCCCACACAAATAATGGTAATTTGTGTAGAGTCATTCCAGGGGCTCTCATGTTAAGTACTGTAGTAATGAAGTTGATTGCACCCAAGATAGATGAGATTCCAGAAAGGTGAAGACTGAAAATTGCTAGATCAACTGATGCTCCGGAGTGTGATTGTATTCCGGATAGGGGAGGATATACTGTTCATCCTGTACCAGCCCCGTTTTCTACTAATGAACTAACTAGCAGTAGGATTAATGATGGAGGTAGTAACCAGAAACTTATGTTATTAAGTCGAGGGAAAGCCATGTCGGGCGCTCCCACTTGTACTGGCACTAAATAGTTCAAATAACTCATAATCTTTCAAATATGACTGGACTATATCTTCATGTTATATAAAAATAATCCGAGTATACAGGCTCTAACTAATATTCGCTCCTCTCATTAATGTAATGATTGATCTGAAGGACTTTAGTTTAGGCCAATAAATTAGCTTTTTTTCATATAACAGCGTTACGTGTAGTCTCTGAGGATCCTACGGTATAGCTTAAACATGACAGGTGGTTTATATTTTTGAAGTTTGATGTATTTTGTATGTATATATATCAAAGCAAACAATAAACCATTACAGTCACTTGTTAAAAAGCAGTACTTGGTTTCCTGCGGATTTTCCATTATTCTTAGTCATAGTTTTTATTTTTACTAAATAAACTTTAGCCTATAATAAAAACTATAGAGTTATAAATATTCTTTTTACTAATTAAGACCACTGTACGCTAGCAATATCTTTACCCATTTTATTTGGAGATAACTAGTTTTCAGTATGTTCTATAAAAAGACTTTAGGACTTTCCCGCATATAGTAACGTAATAAGATCGACTTCACAGTCAACCACGGCAACTATTTATTTTCTTTTATTAAGTAACAATTTTTTAAATGATTCCAAGTGTAAGTTGTACGAGTACTATTATAATCTGTTCTTATCTTAAGGGCTTTATCGAGATAAGCGGTAGTCAATGAGTTAGCTTTTTGTAGCTCTAGAATATAGACCCAGTCTTTGTAATCTAAATATTTAGAAGATAGAAGGGGAAACTTGTTAAAGTAATTAATCAAATTTAAGCGACTATCCCTATTGTGACTCACAACTGTAAAACTAAAGAAATCCTTGTCCTTAACTGTTCTAGATCTGCTATACACATTAACACCTAAATACTCAGCTAATTTGGACATAATCGTAAAAAAGCTGGCTTTTACCCCTTGGGAGTCCGCTCTGTGGTAATTTTGATTTATTTCTAGCCGATAACTAAGTAGAACCCTGGTACTATTCTTGTCTGATCTTTGGTGAATACTAATAGAAAAATTACCATCAGCATCGGAAAACCCCGCTAATCAGCTATTACTGTTTATTTCTGAATTGTCTAGGGGCTTAAACTCAATAGGGTTAATTTTAGATAGAATATTCAGAGTACTAGGAAGTTTACTGCTCTTACTTTTTTGAATATAATTATTAAGCCAAGTAATAGTACGCTGCATTGCTTCAATCTTAGGAGTTCGCATGTAACCATTAATAAGATTTACTATAGTAAAAACACTTACAAGATCTTGTATCTGTCAAAGTACATAACCCCTGTTAGGTTTACTATAGACTGCACCGCAGTCGGTTAAATCTCGTAAAAATTTAGCAAAAACATGGTCAGACTGTTTAAAAACAACGATTATGTGAGGAGCATACTTTTTGGCTGTGGAACTAGTATTATGAACGGCGAAAGTTCCATCGCCTTCAATTAAACCAGCTAAATAAGGCCCAAGTTCTTCACTCCACCCCCCTGCTCAATTAATTGAGCAAAAGTTGAAGGGACTGCTTTTTTGATTAAAAAAAGCTGGGACTCCTTTCGTTTCTTTTGTTTTTTCGGTAGAAATATAACCAATTTTAATAGTGCCCGGTAAATTAAATAACTTAGTTTGATCATTAGAAGAATTGTCACTCGCTGACAAAAAAGAAAACATATTTTTATTACCAAAACCTCCAACCATTGCAGGCATACGCTTTAGCACCCCTACTGTTTCCAATAGGGCCGGACTATATCTTTACCCTTATCTATTTCTATTCAATAGGGTATTTCGCGTGTAGTCTCTGAGGATCCTACTAAAGTGTTCTAGACACTCTTTGGTTTCCTGCTGATTGCCCAATTTAAGTAATGTCACTGTTCTCTAGACGTGCGTTACACAGAATAGACCTAGTTTACTTAACTCTAAGGGGTTTCCAGCATATAGCGAAAAGAAAGTTAAAGATTACTCCTTAACCCGGCTATGCCAAATAGTTTTTAAATGAGTACTGTGAATTTCCATTGTTTGCGATATAGTTGTCCAGAACGTTGTCCAGAGATATATTGACGAATTGTACCCCTATCCCCTTTTACAGCTCGAGAGAAATCCGCAATACTCGCATATTCTTTCGATAGTTCAGGATGAAGTAAATTCTCCGCAAATATAGGTTTACGATCGGGTTGTGCAAGTACACTGTTCTCTGCGCGATTACTATTAAGTAGATCCACAAACATGTGCAGTTCCATAAGAGACTCTTTCACCATTTCCGATATAGGTTCAAAAGAAATGAGAAATCGTCGCATTAAAGCTTCACCTGTTGTAGCATAATAGTTAATTGTAGCACGATGCAGATGCGCATAGTCAATTAGAAATTGAATAGAATTAGATTTAAATATAAGCTGTGAGGTAGTTAGGTCATAAATGAATACTTTTGTACCTCGTACTTGACGGAAATAATCTCGCCAGTGCTCAGACAAAGGTTCATGATACCCTGTACTACTTGCAACTAGATCTACATTTAAGTAAGGACTAAGAAAGTCCATACAGTATTGTTCCAGTTCAACAGCCATTTGACTAGTGCTTCCGGGTTGCATCACCAGAAGTGTAAGTGTTACTCCTTCAAAACCATATTTACGAAAATAACGTAGTACACGTCGATCAGCTTTAGCCAGAATACTAGGCATAAAGTAGCTACAGACGCGTGCATACAGAGAGATAGAACTACCAACATAACATACTCCTTCCCTACTGTGGAAGATATACACTCCGACAGAATTTTTGGCATGTTTTGCAATAAGAGGGCGGTTATTAACTGGATCTTTAATAACGTATTTTTTGTAGTTATGAGGTGATTGACTATCACTTGTTTCTGGAATAGATTTAGCTTTCACAAACTTAGGAGCAGAACATACTATTTGTGTGATCTCACTGCGTGAAATGAGAAACACGTTAACCATAAAGAAAATCATTACAATAGCATGGGCTGTTATAATAACGTTAAATAATTGGTGATCTCCTTGTAGGTACTGTACACCTGGAGCCGCTAATTCCAGTCTGATAAGAACAGAAAAGGCTGTTCCAATCATTCCTGAAAATACTGCAAATATCAGATAAAGAGTTCCGATATCTTTGGCATTCGTAGAAAACAGCCAACGTGTCATACTTAGCCCTCATGACACGGCCACTCTTCTATCCAGTGCTTATTACTTTAAGGCTAGGTATCTTATAATTTCTTATTCTTTTGTTCAAACTCATATTCCTTTAGAGTAGTTACCTTCCTCTTGCTCTCCTTTAGGATTAATTGAGCAGCTAGTTGAGGGCGTAACTTTACAGTTTTCTTTTAACTACTCGAAGCTAGATGAGGAGCAAAGCGAAGGGAACTATGAAGAAAACTATACTTAAGCAAATTTAAGGCTTAAGGCGTTAAACGGAATAGAGGTGAGTCGAACACCTAAGGGCGCAAACCCAGACAATTAGCAATCGTCTTCTCTTACCAATGAACTATTCCGGAATATACTCTCGATTGACTATGTAGCTAGTTTAATAAAACTGAGCGTAGTCCTGGCAGTTTTTTTTGAGACTCATCCTGCAAAATAAAATCCTGTATTTAGATTTGTTGTGTTTTTGGACGCTCTAAGTTAAAGAATCTTAATCCTCCAATTACTTTGTCAGAATATACGCTCCTATTAGGGCGGGACAAGGCTCGCTCTCCTTTTCTTTCCTTTAGGATTAAAGGACCCTTTAATCCTAAAGGAAAGGAAGGGAAAGGCAGGGAGAGTTCTTTATCCTTTAATCCTAAAGGAAAGGAGTGTAGGGAAGGACCCTTGTGCTATAAAAAGGGCATGGGGGTTTTCATTTAGGATTAAAGCAAGGGAAATAAAGGATAAAGGATAGGAGCCACTAACCCAGCCCCCTTTTTAATATAACTTGCCTTTGATTATTCATTTAAAATGACTGCACTAATTTCCATTTTAATCTTAAAAGACTGTAGTTGGGGAGTGTTTTAAAATACTGAGTCGACCAGACTCGAACTGGTATAATCCATTACCAAAAAATGGTGTTCTTCCAAATTAAACTACAACTCATATTTGTTATTCCGTGTGATGAAAGATAAGCAGGGGTCCTGCGCAAGCTACTCTTTTCTTTTAATCCTGTTGGCTACTTTTTTTATATGGGAAAGGAGAGAAGAATAAGCTAAAATTAGACCTGTTTCTTTGATAGCTGAAAAAATTAGTAATAACTGTAGCACCTCATAGAGACATTTGACCGTATGGTAGAACGTCTCGTTAAATGCGTGGAAAGGAGTAGGGCTAGCTAATGACCATTCTAAAGATGGTGATCCGTGAGTTTCGTTTTCAAATTCTGCATATATATACGTTATCTTTATCTTTTTTTTATTATTAATGTTTAGATGTTAATGAATAGTAGGTGAGGATTTATATAATAATTTCTTTACTTAGGCTTTTTTAGTGGCTCTTGCATAGTGTTTATTTTTAATGAGTCGACATTCGGGTATGATCCGAAGACAATTTTTTACAAGAAAATCGTTTTACCAACTAAACTATATCGACTATTGTTAACCCAACACTTATATAGACTGATTCTAACAGTAAACTGTTTTACCTAGTAAGATATTACGGCCCTTATTGTTTACTCTTATTAGCTAGTTACCAATTAATTGAGCTAAAGGGGTCGCTAACCATTTTGTTAGCGCAGGGCTGATCAGCTGTCCTATCCCTTTTTTCTTTTTTACTTTATGGTTTCTTCTAACAAAACAAGCCCCTCCTGTCCTTTATTCCCTTCCTTTCCTTTAGGATTAAAGGATAAAGGATCCCTTGTCCTTTGTCCTTTAATCCTAAAGGAAAGGGAGGAAAGGAATGGAGGGGAAAGAACGGAAAGGCTAACAGTATTTTTAATTTTTAGCCTTTAGACTTAACCCCTACCAGAATCGAACTGGTACTAACCACGTGAAGAGCGGTAGCACTACCATTATACAAAGAGGTCTTTTTAGCTTTAAAAATAAAGCTGGAACAAGCAATCGGTTTTTTAACAATGAGCTGCCCTGTATCCTTTGGAATTTAATTGGGAGCCGCTTTAGTTTCCATATTTATACTTTATACTCATTCTTTTATCTATTTACTATACTTTTATGTTTTATCGGATACAGCTACATAATAATTAGGTCGGTTTATAAGATACAGCCTCCTTCCCTTCCCCTTCAATCCTAAAGCAAGCGAGCCTTTCCTTTAGGATTAAAGGATAAAGGATAAAGGACCCTGTCCTTTTTATTATTAAAAAAAAGCAAGGGTCCTTTAGAAAAAATAGAAAGGCTAGAAGAGCAGCAAGGCTAAAACAAAAGGGGGGTTAAAGGGTTTATTGATTTACATCTGTCCATTCCTTTCCTTTAGGATTAAAGGATAAAGGGCCCCGTCATCTGCTTTTTGTAAAGCTGGGAGGAGTCTTTTATCTTTTAGTCCTTTGTGGGAGGGAAGGGGTTAATCTTTTTTTGCTGTTTTGCTAACTATACCAGCTAAACTTGATTTATGAGCAGTAAATTTAAGGGCTCCGCTACCTAGTTCATATACGAATCCGATAGTAAGAATGAAAAAGAAGATAATTACAATTCAGAAACCGTAGCTACCTACTTGGTATAGGGAAGCACTTCACGGGTAAATTAAAGCTACTTCAAGATCAAATACAAGGAATAATATACCTACCATATAGAACTGGATCGAGAAAGGACTTCGAGTCTGTCCGTGAATTGGTGAAAATCCACACTCATAGCTACTTAACTTCTCACTGTCCGGCACGTGAACAGCAAAAAGAATATTTAAAGCTAGTAAAATAACTGTTAGTACAGGCACAAAAATAAACAATATTAATAGTGTATTCATTTAATTAAAAATTATATATAGATATAGCAAGAAGGTGAGTGCTATTTAATAATAGAGAAGGGTTTAGCATAAACAATAAGATCGTTAAGGTTAAAACGCTAATAGTCATACTGTGTGTATTTGTCATATATACTTTTTCAGATTGTCCGTTACTTGTTTCTCCTAAAGGATTGTCTTTAAGTGTAGAAGGAGAAGAGAAATGAATAACTTTTATTATTTTTAAATAATACGAAGCACTTATAACACTCACTAGAATAGCCACAATACTTAAGAAAAAGTATCCACTGCTAGTTGCAGAGTATAATACCTGCTGTTTAGCAAAGAATCCTATTAAAGGAGGAATTCCCGCCATAGAGAAAAGACAGATAGCTAGACTAAGACTAAGTAAAGGATTAGATACAAACTGTCCTTTTAATTCAGATATAAGTTTAATATCTAAAATAGATTTATTATTATAAGTAAGTCCATTTACGCTAACGAAAGAGTTTAAAGTATAACCGAATACAAGTAAAATCAAGAAAGTATTTAGATTAGTAATAGAATACTGTAGTAAATAAAAAATCAAAGACTCAAGAGATTGTTCAGTATTAACTGCTAAAGCTAATAATAAAAACCCAACGTGTGAAATTGTACTATAAGCAAGTAATCGTTTAATTTTGTACTGAGCCAATCCAACAACAGTTCCTATTATTAAAGAAAGTAAAGAAGAAATAAGAAGTAAGTTTTTTAAAAGAACAAAATAAGAGAAAGAGTTATCTGCGGATATAAAGCTAATAGATACAGAATCTAGATTAATACCTAGACCGCTTTCAAGTTCCAGTAAAAAAATAATAATTGAGATTTTAGGCATAATAGTTAACCATGTAGTAACAATTGTTGGTACATCATCGTAAACATCTGGAGCTCAATTATGTAAAGGAGCCGCAGCGATTTTGAATAAAAACCCTACTACTATCAAAATTAGACCTAATAAATAACCACTAGCCGGACCAGCTGTATTGTTTTCTAAGGCTAAAGAAGATAAAGAATCGGCACTATTCCAGTTTAAAAATGAAGTAGGAACAGAAACTAAACTATATATTGACTCTAAGTTAGTTAAACCTGTAAATGAATAAATTAAACCACATCCTAGTAGTATGAAACAAGATGATAGTCCACCAAGTAAAAAATACTTTAAACCAGCAGATGTTGAGTCATGAGAACTAATATACATAGAAGCTAAGAGATAAACAGCAAATGATTGCAATTCTATACTTAAATACATAGAGATTAGATCTGAACTAGAGAGTAGTAACGATCCACCCAGGCTGGTAAACAAAATAATTAAAGAGTATTCGGAAAGAATTGGGACACTGGCTCTTCGAATATATTGCAGAGGAGCAGCTACAGTTTCTCATCTGTATAAGTTAGATTTACTTACGATTCTATCCTTTAAAGTAAATCAGGGCATTAAGATGAAAGCACCGATTATATAGATAAAAATATCTATACTTTGTGATATTGTTGATACTTGATAAAAACCACTATATATACCAATTCCCGAGCCTATACTTTCAATGTATAAAACATTAAATGAAAGAGCCGCAGAAAAAAGTAGAAAAATAGAAGTTAATTTAGCAAATAATATAGGTCTAATTTTATTTTTTTGCAGCGAGATTGCTACAATTAAGGTTAAGATTGTTAGGATGATCATTAATAAACTCCATTGTGGGGTGTGCTTTAGCCTCCTTTCCTTCGTCCTTTATCCTGAGCCTTTAGGCTCGCTCTCCTTTTCTTTCCTTTAGGATTAAAGGACCCTTTAATCCTAAAGGAAAGGAAGGGAAAGGCTGGAAGGGAAGCAGTGAATATAACTATTAGCCTATAAATTATTAGTTATTAATTCCATGGCTAAGTCATACTCTCACACTGAAAGCACCCTTTTTATTTTTACTTGTATATGTAGATTGATCAACTAGGTTATTTTTAGACTTAGCTATTCCTCCTTTATACGCTGTTTTAACAGTTCTTTTAGGTACCACTCTTTGTCTAGCCAGTCTTCCAGATATTCTAATTTTAATACCAGTTAAGAGTGTAGCTACTTCTTTTTTGTATATACCTGCAAGCATATCAGTCCCTCCTTTCAATGAAGTTGTATTTGTGCCATATTTAGCATCTTTTTTTTCAATGTCTTTAGTGAAGATAGTTGCTCTACCGAATAGTCTTTTTTTTATTCTACCATATGTTGATGTTCTACCATTTATACCTATTAATTGAGCTAGTATATTACTATCGTGGTAAGGGTATTTTAATCGTACTAGTTCCAATTCAACATTGGTTTGTAATAACTTAGATAATAGTATAGCTATATACTTCAATCTAAAGTTAGGAAATAAAAAATATCGTCCAGCTCAAGAATTAAATGATCTAACTACGTAAAAGCGAGGCAAGTTATCTCTAAAATGAGATAAATGAGATACATGCGATAGTCCTTTTATTTTTATTCTGTTTCTTTTTAAAAGGGCAGCAGATGATCCTTTAAACCGGCTTGGAGAAAGTAACGATTTTATTAATCTTTTTAGATAGCTAATTTTTCTTAAGGAGGCTGCGCGTTTGTAATAAAATAGATGTATTTTTACGCTATTAGGAGTAATAATAAATACAGGTTTACTGATTAAGCAATAAAACTTCTTAAAGTAAGCAGTTAAAAGTATAGTCACCCTATTCTTTCAACCGGGTCCTATACTAACATTATTTTGTTTGTTGAAATTATAAACGGTAGTTTGATTTTTTATTACAGACGTATTTGAATTACTTAGTAATTTAGTTATGTTGTTTATCATGGTTTTAAATAATCGGGTTTAATTTTACTTTCTTTTCACTGATTACTATATTTTATTTTTTTGTCCTTTGTCTCCTAAAGAACCCTCAGCTCTCCTTTAGGATAAATTAAGCAGACAAGCGACCCACCATTGCTCCCCCTCCTTTCCCTTCCTTTCCTTTAGGATTAAAGGATAAAGGCTAGGGTCCTTTAGGATAAAGTACTAATTGAGCAAAGGAGGGCTTGCTTTAGCCCCCAATTTCCCCACCATACCCTTTTTAAATAAAAGCTGGGAAATTAATTGAGCAGCAAGTTTCGCTTTCTTTTTTTTTCTAAGGGATAAATAGAAAAGGATATGGAAACGAATATAGATAACAATGTTTGATCCTCTCTTCTAAGTTACTATGGCTTTTTAGAATAGAAAGGTGTAAATTACTTGCGACGTGACGATTTAACTTTACATATTATATACATTGCTGGTCCTTAGGGAAATTGGGTATTATATTCCAATTAGACTCATTATTATATAATAGCTTTTACCCTTTACTCCCCTTCCTTTACTCCTTCCCTTCCTCCCCCCCCCCACTGCTCTCCTTTAGGATTAATTGAGCAAAAGTTGGAGGGATAAGAAGGAAGGGAAGGAGGGGAAAAGCCTTTATCCGGCTTTTTTTTTTCTGCTTTTGATTAAAAAAAACAGCGGTCTTTTAGGGAAAATAAGTAAAGCTGCTTTGATTAAATTAAATTTAGCTTCTAAACCATTCAGAAAGTATAAAACAAATAATAATTACGTATCTTATCCTATTCTGGAGATATATGGTTTATCTAAACAGCCGAAGAAAGGAATTGAACCTTTTTTATACCGTCATGAGTGGTAAGTTTTACCATTTAAACTACTTCAGCCTTACTTTCCTTTTATTATTAAAAAAAAGGGAGGGGGGTTAGGTATGTCTGCAAGACAAATTATGTTAGCAATATTTCAAATTATAAGAAGGCAGTGTACTACCGAATTAAAGGAGATGGGCTCTATCTAGCGATTCTCCTCCCTAAAGGATAAAGGATCCCTTACTCGAACTGAAATGTAAAACTGAATTTAATCTAAAATGCAATAGGCAAGGTATAGGAGTACAATTTCAAAACTATCAAAAAGTTAAACCCTTAAACAGACTAAAGTGTTAGATAATATTTAACTTTTATAAATACAGCCTCGCCCAATTTTTTTATTGGAAAAAGCTAGTGATCCCTCAACAAAGTTTCGAGGGCTTCTTAACTATGATCCTTTATAGCGGACGCTAGTAAAACCGGGCTAAATATACAATATATATCCTTTTATCTGTCTGTATTTAAATAATTTTCAACTTTCTGTTAAATTACCGCGAATCTATCCGTCTTCTTTGCGCAAGCGACTCCTTTAGCTGCTTTTTTAATCAAAAGCTGTCACCAGCTCAATAAATTGAGCTGGCTTACTACACACTTTATAGAACAAAATATATATGAGCTAGAGACCTTCTCTCTCCCCCCCCCCTCCCCCCCCACTGCTCTCCTTTAGGATTAATTGAGCAAAAGTTGGAGGGATAAAGGACCCTGCTCTCCTTTAGGATTAATTGAGCAAAAGTTGGAGGGGCTAAAGGACTCTTGACCCTTTCAAATTTTAGGGGATACTTTGCGTAAGGCAAAGTAAGAAGCCTTCATTTATGGTTGGTGCTCCTCCTTTCCTTTAGGATTAAAGGGTCCTTTAATCCTAAAGGAAAGAAAAGGGGAGTGCTGGTCTAAATAGAGTATAAAAAGCTAAAAATGGTAGTTGATAATGGAGCAAATTTGGCAATAGATATACCTTAATTCTGCCTTGAACCTTAACTAAATTTACTTTATTGGAAGAGATGGATTACACTTTTTTAACAAAAAGAGTGCCTTAGTCTCGCTAGTCTTTTAACTTTAAAATTGTCTCGCTATTTTAAAGTTAAAAGACTAGCTTCGTAAATTTCAGTTTTAGACATCTAACTTTCTTTTTTCATTAAAGAAGCTTTTTACTTAAATCGCTCAATCCCGCGATTCATAGTTTCAGCTTATATCTAAAACAAAGCTGGGTGATATGAAAACGATGTAAGTATAAGGGTAAAATTCCAGATTCGAACTGGGATCTAGCGTCGCCACAGGACGTAGTTTTACCAATTAAACTAATTCTACCTCTTTTATGTAATAGTACTAGAACGTTAAAATTTCGAGAGCTTTTGTTTAGAAGGGAAAAGTAGAGTCCCCCTCTTCCTTTCTCCTTTAGGAGAAAGGAAGGAGGGCACGCTTGCTTTTTATTAAAAAAAAGGGGAAGAGGCGCAGTTCCTTATCCTTTAATCCTAAAGGCTCGCTACCTTTCCTTTCCATAAAGGACAAAGGACAAAGGACAAAGGACAAAGGAGCGCTGGGTCCTTTAATCCTAAAGGAAAGGAAGGGAGGGGGAGGAAATGACGTAAAATAAATTAAACAAGGTTAATTTTTAGCTGAGTTAGTGTTTAATAAAATTAATGCGGAAACATAAATAATTATAAGTCTTATTTCATTCAGGCTGTTACTATGGTCGTCCGACACTTGCGCTAGCGACTCCACCCCAATTAGGTTATTGGTTAAAGAGAAAAGTAAAGGATAAAACAAGAAGAATAAAAAACTAATTAGACCTAATACGATATATAAAGCATAGCTAGTTACTATACCAGTATCCAGTTTACCTATCTTAGCACCTGTATTATTAAGAACAGAAGACAGACCAAAAGGTCCAATAAGTTCAATAACCCCTCTATCTAAAACTTTAGTTACAATATATCCTATTTTTAACCCTCCTGCAACAAATATGTTATTATAAATAATATCTAATAAATACTTACCATTTAAGAAAGTATAAACTCTTCGAGCATACCCACCGTTTCCTAAAGTACTACTGAAATTAAGAGTATTATTCTTAAAGTTTAAGAAAGTAGGAACAGCTGTAAGTTCAATAAGGAAATTAGGGTATTTATTATATAAAATAACAGCAGCTATAGCAGCAAGAGCACTTCCGATTGTAGGCAATAGTTTAAAAATAAGAGGTAAAGAGAATTCCGCTTCAACCAGTGTAATATGGTCTGGATGAATCAAAATACTATTAGAGAAGAAATCTGTTCCAATACCGACAAATAAATCCGAAAACATGAAACCAAAGAAAATACTGAACAGTGATAAAATAGTTAAAGGTATTACCACCGCTAGTCCAGCTTCATGCGAATGTAAATAGTCAGCTTTAGGCGCATTAGGGTAGCTTAAGAAAACAAGTGAAATAAGTCGGAATGAATAGAAAGCCGTAAAGATTGCCGTTAGAGTACCTAGTATATAAGCTACTTGGCCGCTCAGTGAATACTGTGCATATGCTAACTCAATAATTAAATCTTTACTATAAAATCCTGTTAGTCACGGTATAGCCATAAGAGATAAGGATCCAATAAGAATAGCTGTATATGTAAAAGGTAAAAATTTAATAAGACCTCCTAGTCTTCTAATATCCTGTTGATCCGAAAAGCTGTGGATTACTGCACCCGCGGCTAGGAAAAGTAAAGATTTAAAGAAGGCGTGATTAATCATATGGAATAAGGCTACATTATAATTAGATAAACCAATACTCATGAAAATATAACCCATTTGAGAGATCGTACTAAATGCTATAATTCTTTTCATATCATTCTGTAGTAAACCACAGCTAGCTGCAAAGAAGGCAGTTATAGCCCCTAACCATGTTATAACGATTAAAGCAGTTGGAGCATATTCAAGTAAAGGAGAAGATCTAACAAGTAAATACACACCAGCCGTAACTAGTGTAGCAGCGTGAAGTAAAGCTGAAACAGGCGTAGGTCCCTCCATACTCCAAGGAAGTCAATTGTTCATAAAAAGCATGGCTGATTTGGCACTAGCGGCCACCAATAATAGAAGAGCAATAATAGTAAGTGCCGTTTCATTCATATAAGGCGCTATAGAGAATATTGTCGCAAAATCCAGGTTCCCAAATAGTCAGAATATTCCAAACAGACCAATACTAAAGAACATATCCCCTACACGGTTCTGAGTTAGAGCTAGGATAGCTGATTTATTGGCGGCTATTCTAGTAAACCAGAAATTGATTAGTAAGTAAGATGCTATTCCAATTCCTTCTCAACCCAGGAAAAGTATTAAGTAGTTATCCCCTGTTACTAACACGATCATAAAGAAAGTGAATAGGGATAGGTACGAGAAGAATCTTTGATTGTGTGGGTCTTCAGCCATATAGTTAGTCGAGTATAAATGTACAAGAGTAGAAACAAAAAGAACAGGAATAAGCATAGATATAGTTAAACTATCAAATAAAAACCCTCAACTTACAGACATTAATTCTGAGTCTATTCAGCTTGTTAATTTGATTGAAACTGGACTACCACAGATCCCTACTTCGTAAAAGGCTACCACTGAGAGAATAGAAGAAAGTAAAAGGCAAGTTGTAGTTACCAAATGGCTACCAGTTACTCCTATTTTTCTACCTAGGAAACCAGATACAATAGATCCTAATAAAGGAAGTACTAAAATAGATAGGTACATTAAGTTCTAAGTGAAATATTTCCTCTTAATCGGTAGTAGGCTACAAGTATACTTAAACCAATAACTGATTCAGCTCCTGCTATAGATATAATATATACACTAAATGTTTGACCTATGTTGTCATCGAAACTAAATGAACTTATTAAAACTAATAATGTCACAGCTAGTAGCATAATTTCTATACTAATTATCATTAAGATTATATTTTTTCTATTTAATATAAAACCTAATATACCTATTAAAAATAAAAATAGTGAAAGATTCATAGTTGTATATGTTTTCCTTTTGGAACCGGTAAAGAAAGAGTTCCACTCTCTCAATTAATTGAGAGAGAGGAACTCGGGGGACTCATAAAACCCTAGCCTCGCTCGCAAATAGTAAAGGTAAAGCTATTTGTTTACCCTTAGGTAAACTTATCTACTCAATTACTTGATGGTTCATCTTATCAGATTCGAACTGACACTGCTTTTCTTTGTCCTCCCCCTCCTTTAATCCTAAAGGAAAGGAAGGGATTGGGTCGCTTGCGCAAAGAAAGATTATAGCAATTCTACCCATAAACCTAAGATGCTGAAGAGAAAGTATACTATATAAAGACTAATTAAGTTTAATGGGGTTATTAAGATATTGCTCACAAATGCCTTTAAATTTATAAAGACAAGAATCAAAATAATAATTAGAAACTAGAAGGGAGAGTATCAATAAGCCCAAGAAAGAAATACCGTTTATTTAGAGGAGGAACAGGAAAAATAAAGACAAGAATTAAGGGGGGCTGTCCTTTATCCTTTAGTCCCTTGTTCCCTGTCCTAAGGGAAGGCTCGCTTGCGCGGGGTCCTTTAATCCTAAAGTAAAGGAAGGGAGGGAAGCAAGCAAAGAGGGGGATAAAAGATATAAGGCAAAGGCCCAAAGGGTCCTTTATCCTTTAGGCTCGCTTGCTTTTTATTATAAAAAAAAAGGGAGGGGACATTTAAGTTAGGGGTGTGGGTAAATACTAGGAAAGAAAAAAAGTTAAACCCTTAAAATAAAAGCCCACCTTATTGGTTGCGGAAAAGATCATAAATTTAAAAGGATAAACTTTTAAATTAAACTTGTTCTAACCATACTAAGAATTCTTCAGCTTCTACTCCTTGAACTACTGAAGGCATAAATCCGTGGTAGGTTCCGCATATTTCAGAACACTGTCCGTAGTAAGTACCTACTCTTTTAATTATAACAGATGTTTGGTTTAGTCGACCTGGAACAGCATCTATTTTAAGTCCAAGAGAAGGAACGGCAAAGTCGTGAATAACGTCGGTACCTGTAACTATGAATCGTACGTGAGTATCAACAGGCACTACTACTCTATTATCAACATCCAATAGTCGGAACTGTCCTACTTCTAAATCTGATTCAGGGATCATATAAGAATCAAATTCTATTGCTTCTCCGTCTTCTCTTACGAAGTCAGAGTATTCATATGACCAGTACCATTGGTGTCCGGCTACTTTAACTGTTAAAGCTGGAGAGATAACTTCATCTAGCATATAAAGTAGTTTAAATGATGGGAAAGCAATAGCAATTAGGATGAAAGCTGGGCTAATTGTCCAAATTAATTCAATTAATGTACCGTGGTTTGAGTATTTATAAGTAATAGGTGATTTGTTTTCACTAAAGTTTATAAGGATTGAACCCATTACCCAGAAAACTCCAACAGATATAAGAACTAAGTAGAAAAAGATAGAATCGTGTAGATCCACTATTCCTTGGAAACCTGGAGAAGCACCATCTTGGAACCCTATTTGGTAAGGCTCAGGGGCATCATTAAATAGAGTAAAAGAAAAAAGAATTACTGCGATGTTTGTGAACATTTTTCTATTTATAATTATTAAAATGACTTATTCTTATTTAATTTAAAACTAGGGGTAAATTTAAAAGATCAACAAAAAAGTCTAGAACAGTTAGAAAATCAAGTAGCAAAACGACCTTCTATTTTTATCCTAAAAGATAAAAACTGGATAGTAATGGGATGAAAATAACAGCCTAACTTCTTACATTATTCTTTTTTTGTATTGTCCTTTAATCCTAAAGGCTCGCTTGCTTTCCTCCCCCCCCCACTGCTCTCCTTTAGGATTAATTGAGCAAAAGTTGGAGGGATAGGATCGAAGGAATAGAAGGGAGGATTGAATTATATTATATATTTTTGAGGTATTGAAGTAGAACCAAAGCTCGTAGAGTCATTGCCTTTTTTTGTTTTTCTTTATATCGTGCTTACCTTTAGTCCTCCCTTAGTTTTTAAAAGGGGCTGCTTTCCTTTAGGATTGTATGCAAAAAGCTGGGAGTGCATAGAAATATAAAGAATCTAAGGAGTAGAGTAATCGAAACTCTGTCTGTAAAGTGTAAATTTACTGCTAAAACCACTCAGCTAACCCCCTTATTTGTATTTTTATTTGGTTGAAATTAGGATTTGGTGCTATATCTAGATATTTTTGTGTAATTTAAAATTAATTTATAATATTATCGTTCTTTTGTCCTTTGTTCTTAGGGAGGCTAAAGCACCCCCTCCCTACTTTAGCCCCTCAACTATAGCTCAGTTAATTACAGCTACGTCGAAGTCTTAAAAAAAAGAGGGGGTTATATTTTTTGCTAAAAATTGTTCATTTAAATAAATACTTCTGAACAAGTCATAATACATATTTAAACAATATAATAAGATAAGTTCTATTAGACTTGACTTTTATTAAAAAAGTCGTGGCTTTAACTATGTTCTTTAAAAACACAGTTTTTGTTTTGTTTTTAAATTAAAATGCTACCATACACATATACTACAGCTGCACCTTCCAGTACAGCTACCCTGCTATGACTTATCGAATGTCACTCGCAATAACTAGACCCAGCTCCGGCATCTTTAATCAAGAGCGTCTAGTACCAAAGTACTAAACTCCAATCTTAATTAATAATGACCACGCAGCCATTTCTTCCTTATTGGGGAGCTTCTTCCGATTGACAGACAGTTAGTTCATCCTAAATTAAAAGTTCACCGTTGCGCCTAGTGATCAACGATTACTCGAAATTCCTCCTTCATGCTGCCGAGTTTCAGGCAACAATCCGTTTACAGCTTTTTTTGATGATTAGCTCCTCTGTGCCTCTTTCTTTTCCCTTCCCTAAGGACCGGACAAGAAAGAGTTAGTATCGCATCACTTTGTAAAAGCTTTTGTAGCACGTCTATAGCCCACTCCATTCGGGTCATAAGGACTTGTCTTTGCCCCAAGTAGATTAATGTTTTCCAAAAATCACGGCTAAGTTTAAATTAGCCGTAGGGATTGCGTTCGTTACCGGAATTAACCTAACATCTCATGACACGAACTGACGACAGCCATGCAACACCTGTATGCAGTAACACCCAAATCTTTTGACTCTTTTACTTAGGATTAAGGAAAAGTATAGAAGATTTTAAATATGAACTAAGAAATTAACTATGCTTGCAACTTTTGTTAAAAGAAGTCCAACTCAAAATAAACCTTTAATAACCAAACAATAATAAGCCAATTATGGAAAAGTTAGAAAAGATTAAATTTAAAGAAGGAACACAGCTTATTTATAATTATTAATTATAAAGTATTACATTTACCCACCACAGGAGTTATTTTTTAAGGATAAAACCAGATGGCGGTAGCTATTCAAGGAGTGGTAAGATTATACGCGGACTATCGAATTAAATAACATGCTTCACTTCGTTTGCTTTAGGACCGACTAATTTTTTTGTTTTCACTTTTGCAAGTATACTAGCAAGGCGGAATGGTTATCGTATTTCACTTCGACGCTCGCCCATAGGCAAACATCTTCCATTCATCGTTTACAGTGAGGGGTACTAGGGTCTCTAATCCTATTTCCTATCCCCACCTTCGTGTCTCAGCGTCAATCTTTAAAGGAAAAGAGCCTTCGCCTCTAGTATTCCCCTTAGTATCTAAGAATTTGAGCCCTACTCTAAGTATTATCTTAACCTCTATTAGATTCTATCTTTAAATTTGGTTAAACTTATTTATTAAAAAAGACATAATAAAACATCTGTTTAAAATAGTAAATATTAACGCTTTAAAGCTGCCTACAAACCCTTTATGCCCATTCAAGATGATTAACGTTCGCGTCTCTGGTGTTACCGAGTCTTCTGGCACCAGATTTTGGACGACACTATTAGTAAGGTTGTATAATTTTCCATTTAAGGATCCCTACGTTAGATATATTATTCTTTCAGTTAGCTCGTTCACTCTTGCGAGCATTGACAAATATTCTCGGCTGCTGGTAGTATCAGAACTACTAGGGTCGATTTCGTACCCAATGTGGCCACTTTCTCTTACAAGCTTGGCTATTGATCGTCGGCTTGGTAGGCCTTTACCCTACCAACTACCTAGTCAAGTTAAATAAAATCTAACAGCGGGAAATTCCCTTTTTTATTATTAAAATAATAGTTATACCCCTAAGAGTATTTATATTGTTTTAATATTATCCCCCATTTATGAAGACTGGAAGGTATTTGATTTAATATTACTCACCACTCCACCTTTCTAACTTTAGTTAAATTAATTGAAGATTTAACCTTTTGTTAAAAACGATTCGCATGCCTTAAACTACTGAATAACGTTCAATCGGAACCAAAATTAAATTCTTGTGTCAAGTTTAGACAAATTATATTTGTCGTATTGTATGCACAAAATGTGATTATTCTGTTTATATCTCTTATAGAATAAAGAGGAATAGAGGGAATTGAGAGAAAGGAGGGATGAACTATGTAATACACATAGCATTTCGGTTATATAAAAGGGATCGCTAAATACCCGCTCTACACTTAGAAATTCTATTTTCTTCTGGCCTCTTGCTTTTTTATAAAGCTGGGGTCCTTTATCTTTTCTCCTTAGGGCTCGCTTGCTTTTATCCTTTAATCCTAAAGGAAAGGCTCGCTTGCTTTTTATTATTAAAAAAAAGGGAAAGAAAGAAACAAAGAGTCAATAATCAAGGGGGTTAATTATAGTATTCGAAAAATTCTATAATCTATAATCTATATTCTATATTCTATAATATACCTAAAATAACTCGAGCCCTACCAGATTCGAACTGGTATATCCCTAATTGACAACTAAGTACTTTACCAGTTAAGCTAAGGACCCATCTTTTCTCTTTCTTCCCTAAAGGACTATAGTTTTTTAAGATCTGATTTTAAATTAGCATTAGGATACTAAAGGAGACTTTTATTATTATCTCTTCTTTTATAGAATACACGAAGGCATCGGTTTTACGGTTACCCTTTCTCTTTAAATTCACGAAATTTATGGTTTTAAGCACTGGAGCAATACTAAGGGGGTTAATAATGGTAAATTTACCTTTAAATTAAAATAGATAAAGGTCTTTTATCCTTTGTCCTTTAATCCTAAAGGAAAGGCTCGCTTGCTTTCCTCCCCCCCCACTGCTCTCCTTTAGGATTAATTGAGCAAAAGTTGGAGGGATAGGATCGAAGGGAAGGAGGAGGTTTATAATTAAGAATTATATTTTTTAACTTGGATTTATAGTTAAAACCGATATGATTATTTGACTGTCTATCTTTTAAGTTAGATGTTTCAGGCCCATTGTTTAAAGATGGTTTTAATCCTGTGTCTAAATCATTATTTTTACTATCAGTATCCTTTTCAACCATTTTAGGTCAAAAGTCTATATTTTTAGTATGTGTTCTATTCTGATCTAAACCTGTAAAATTAAAAGCCAAAGCATTTTCAGCTGCAGGTTTATTATTCATTGATATTTCAGTATCAGTAATAACTGTATTTCTAATAGAATAAGAACTAGTAGCACCAGTATAGGTAGTATTCGTAGAACTCGATTGAACAACACTTTTACCTACTTCCTCTGTAATACTTTGAGGACCAACACCTGATATCTTAACTTTATGATTTACGTTATTATCCACACTAGTTCTATTACCCGGAAACATAGAATTACCTTTATATTTATACTCAACTTCGGTATATTTTATTAATACTTCTTCAAGTAAATCCTTATGAGTTATTAGTTTATAGAATAAGAAAGGCACAAATATAAAATAGAATAATAATAATACACCAGCAAATATATAAATAACTTTAGGATATTTTATAGTCTTAAATTCTATACCTTTATACTCTTCCGAATATCTATTAATAAAATACATACTAAGTAACACTCCCACAACCGATGAGTAACCATAAATTATACCTATGTAATCATTGATACTAAAAACCATTCTAGTAACTAATCAAATAGATAATAAAGTTATAAATAAGGTTTTTAAATAGTAAGTTATAACGAGACCTAGGTATTTTTTCCTATCTTTTTGTAACTCTTTATAAAGCATAGGTATTAACTTAATACAATTAACTAATCTGAATGATACATTTATCACTAGATACATTAAGTATGTAGTTGAAAAAACAACTAAGAGACACAATATACCAGTTCTAATTGGATAAGTTAAAGAAAACATCTCAATATCAATATGTAAATTACGGAAAACTATTGAACTAAAGATACCCCTTAAAATTAAAAGAATAAACCATTTATTTTTATTTGTGGGTATACTAGGTATTTGATTAGATAAAACCAATAAATTAATAAAACGAGTAATATAAGAATCGATAATAAACAAAAAAGAACCAGAATGATTTCCAACCAAATTTCTGCTATAGCCACCTGGAACGAGATTGTAATTAATTTTCACAAGATTTTTACTTTAAAAAAAGAAAAGTCAAAGTTTAACCTGCTACTTTTAGACAGGAGAGGTTCCTGATCAGGGGAACTTTTCAATTAATGCTTTCAGTTATAAAGATCGCTAAATGGTTTTAAATGTTAAACACCCTTTAGCTATTGGTTTACTCTTCTTTTATCTCTTTTGGGTTAAGATACATATTTAGGATCTTTGTATTTTGTCCTGTCTATGGCTCCTTTGTCCTTTGTCCTTTGTCCTTTATGGAAAGGAAAGAAAGGAGCCTTGTAAATATAAAAATGAAAGTAGCATGGTGTTTAGAGGTATACCTGGTTAATTGGTATGACAATTACGGGATTTAGGATAAATATTGAATTAAGGTATGTTTAGACAAACTTTATTAAAGTTATTAATAATTCAATAAAGCTTGAATTTTTAAAATATGATAGGGAATGTGTGGCTTCTATACTGACTAACTCCTTTTGTCCTTTAGAGCCGCTCGCTTCCTTTCCCTTCCCTAAAGGCTCAGGATAAAGGACAGAGTAATACAATTGAACTTATACTCTATATTCTCTTTATTCTTATGTAATCCGAGCAATGAAGACTTCTCTAATGGTCTTTAATTATAAAAGAAAGTAAGGGGGTTAATAAAATTAAAATACAATATTGATTTTTATCAGTTACTACTAAATTATGAGTAAAGTAATAAGAATGCAATCATTAGAGCGAATAGACCTGTAGCTTCAGATAAAGCAAACCCTGGGATTAAAGGTACACGACAAATATTCTTATATTTGCATACATTATAAATAATAAAAGAAGAACTATAATTAGGGCGTTATAGTAGAAAGTATAGTTTTGGAATTTTCTTCTTAAGCTGATAAATTTGGCTAGTCTAGGGTATCTTTCTTCTAATTTAAAATGTATGATTAATTTGTCCCCTGAAAAGACAAAGATCATAGATATTAAACAAGACAGTATACCAATGCATAATAATACATGACCTAAGGCTATCATCTGTTCGGGGCTTAAACTATTTAAATAAGCTTGATACTCTGAAAATACCTGACTAATCAAATTATTATCCTTGCCACCCATATTTTTTCCTACGAATTCTACTAATTCCTTAGAAAGAGTGTCTATTTTTTCAAGATCCTTTTTTCCAGTTTCAAAGGCATGTTTACTTAATTGATATATCGAACCGGATATATCAGAATCTTCTTCAACTTTACTATTCTTTAATAGTTCAGATATTTGCTTTTCTATATTCTCTATATTTCTTCTTAGGGTGCTTACGCTTGCATCTGTTTGTTCTAGGATAGTACCTGCTCTAGCGGATATCCCTGTTTTTATTTGATCTGCTACTAAATTACTTGATTCATCATCTATAAGCTTTAACAGCGCTTCTTTGTTCTTTAAATCTAATTCAGCTTGAACTTTATTTAATTTAATCACTGTATCAGCTAATTCTTTTTGATAGGCCTCTGCGGTAGCTTTACCTTTCACATTGCTTATTGCTAATTCCATACCTTGGTATATACCAACCAATCCTCCGGATATAGCACCATACCTTATAATTTGATCTTGTATTTTTTTCATGTTTTTGTTTTGGTTAAAAGAGGCTATTAATGGACTGGTTACCTCTAAATATTCCGGTCCATTTGTAAAAAAAATGCGATAAGTGACGCAATTTTTAATTTTCAACTAGTCTATAACTAGAGTTATAGTTAGCTATACTATCTTAAAGGATAACTAACATGCGAGTCCATAAAGGACCCATCGTTTGCTTTAGCTAATAAAGGATGAGACTAAATTAAAAAATAGAAATCTATTTCTATTTCTAATTTTCGAAGTATAACGTTTGCAGATTTCTCTTCTTTTATCTTTTTGGTTAAGATGCGTAGTTCAGATCTTTGTCTTTTGTCCGATCTACGGCTCCTTTGTCCTTTGTCCTTTGTCCTTTGTCCTTTGTCCTTTGTCCTTTGTCCTTTGTCCTTTGTCCTTTGTCCTTTGTCCTTTGTCCTTTGTCCTTTGTCCTTTGTCCTTTGTCCTTTGTCCTTTGTCCTTTGTCCTTT
>Ga0233341_1000007_pt1 | contig 35808 bp, 13 predicted proteins | sample GEONDECOMP247_FD_180672 | JGI IMG/M metagenome (GOLD analysis project Ga0233341, IMG submission 180672) | Leaf litter microbial communities from Shasta-Trinity National Forest, California, United States - GEON-DECOMP-247 | ecosystem: Environmental > Terrestrial > Plant litter > Unclassified...
TCATTATTATTAAAAAGGTAAAAAAATAACAAAAAAAAAATAACCAACAGAATAATATGAAGGGTGCGAGACAAAAAAATAACCAAATAAGATAAGAAAAAAAATATAAATAATAAAAAAAAAAAATAGTAGTATAAATAATAATATAATAATAAATAATAAAAAAAATATAAAAAAATAATTTATAATACCATAAAAATAATAATAATATAACTAATAGTAAAATAAATAATATGTAATAACTAATAAAAATATAGTATTATAATATAGTAATATAACAATATAATTAAAATAATAAAACAAGGTGCGTGACGCACCTATTAAAAAAATATTTTTTTTAATTTACATGAAGATGATTGATAGGTGATTGTTTTCAACTAATGCTAAAGACATTGGAACTCTTTATTTGATTTTCGCTATGTTCGCTGGTATGATCGGTACTGCTCTTTCTGTATTAATTCGTTTAGAATTAGCTGCTCCTGGTGTTCAAATTTTACAAGGGGATAACCAATTATTTAATGTTATTGTAACTGCTCATGCATTTGTAATGATTTTTTTTATGGTTATGCCTGCGTTAGTTGGGGGTTTTGGTAACTACCTATTACCCGTACAAATTGGGGCTCCGGATATGGCTTTTCCTCGACTTAATAATATTTCTTTCTGATTACTGCCTCCTTCATTAATTTTATTATTAGTAAGTGCTTTATCAGAAGGTGGGGCTGGAACTGGATGGACGGTTTATCCTCCATTATCCAGTATTCAATCACATTCTGGACCTTCTGTTGATCTAGCTATTTTTTCTTTACACTTAGCTGGTATCTCTTCATTATTAGGTGCTATTAATTTCGTATCAACACTTATGAACATGAGAACAAACGGTATGAGCTACCACCGAGTACCATTGTTTGTGTGAAGTATATATGTTACGGCCTTATTATTACTTTTAACTCTTCCAGTTTTAGCTGGTGCAATTACTATGTTATTAACAGATCGTAACTTTAATACTAATTTCTACGATCCTTCAGGAGGAGGTGATCCTATCCTATTTCAACATCTTTTCTGGTTTTTTGGTCATCCAGAAGTTTATATTTTAATTTTACCTGGATTCGGTATAATTTCACATATTTTATCTGTTTTCTCAAATAAACCAGTATTCGGTTATATTGGTATGGTTTACGCTATGTTCTCAATTGCTATTTTAGGGAGTATTGTTTGGGCTCATCACATGTTCACAGTGGGAATGGATGTAGATACTAGGGCCTATTTCACGGCTGCTACAATGATAATTGCTGTTCCTACAGGTATCAAAATCTTCTCGTGGCTAGCAACTTGCTATGGTGGTTCAATTAAATTAAATACTCCAATGATCTGGGCTATAGGGTTCTTATCGTTATTCATTATCGGAGGAGTAACTGGAGTAGTTTTAGCTAATGCCAGTCTTGATTTAGCATTACACGATACATATTACGTAGTTGGACACTTCCATTACGTACTATCAATGGGAGCTGTATTTGCTATGATTGCTGCTTTTTATTTATGGGCACCTAAGATTATAGGTTTAACTTATAATGACTTCTTAGGTAAAGTTCATTTTTGAGTTATGTTTGCAGGGGTTAATTTAACCTTTTTCCCTCAACACTTTTTAGGGTTAGCCGGTATGCCTCGACGTATACCTGATTATCCTGATTCATTTGCAGGATGAAATTATTTATCTTCTTTAGGTTCTATTGTTTCAGTTATTGCTACATGTTTATTTATATACATCGTATATAAATCATTCACATCTGGAAGTGAAGTAAATAATAACCCTTGGGCAACACCTTCATTCTTTGTTTCTAGAAAAGAATTAGAAGAATCTGCAGTTTATGCTGCAACATTAGAATTTTCAGTGGTTAGTCCTACTCCTTCACACGTATATAATGTTTTACCTATTATGACTGAGTCATTACAAGAACCGTCAAAAATATAAATTAATATTCAACACCGGCCTTGTGTGATAATAAAGTCAAATAAGTATCTCGCCATTACTGTCATGAGATCAGAAAAAAAATATTAAACTTAAAAACATCTGGAATTGTTTGATCATATTTTTATGCTAATTTTCCTTATTTTTTTTATTTCAAGTACTTAATAACCCTGACCTTAAGGGCGCCCTAACAGATAATAATAATCTTATGCCCTTTTACGGTAACTCAGAAATAGAGTGGCGTAAGGCTACATCGCCCTACATTATAATATGTTTTTTAAATATTACTTTTCCTTATTTATAAAAAATTACTCACACTGTTTCTCGCGCATAAGACCCAAGGCCCTCCACTGTGTGGCTTGGGCAGGGTATAGCATAGCGCTTAACACTAACTGTAGCACTGAAAGTAAAGGCGCTAAATAAAATTTACTAAAATTAAAAATATTAATAAACTAGTCGCTACGGTCAGCTTTTTTTTTTTGAGGAAGTGTAGAATTATTAAAGTTAAAGAGTCAAGATAAATAAGAAATTTTTTTAAAGTTTTATATTGCTACATCTTTTTACTTATTTGTTTTTATTGGTTTTATTAACTATCTGGTATTTATATCTGCTTTTTTGCCCTCGGTCCGACAGTGTTAAATAAGAATATAAGTTTATTTTTTTTTAGTTTCTAATTAGTGATTTTTGGACTTGCATGTTTTATGTTAATCTTTGTCCTTTTCTCGCGGTGTAAGGAACTGTGAAGCCAGGGTTAGGAGTTAAATTTTTATTTTTAATTTACAGTGCACAGGCAGTGCACAGACAGTGCACAGGCTGTGCACAGGCTGCCCTGTTCGTTTATACGGCTCCAAGGGTTGAGGCCCTTCTATCTCATTTACGAATCATCCGCTATTCGAAAATTATTATTAACTATTTAACAGGGTTCGATTCCCTCAAAGATTTGTGGTTTTATTAACTATCTTTATTTTAGTATTTATATTATCTCTAAAATTCATTAACAAAAATTTAACTTCTTCTTTTATTAGAAGAATCACCGCTATCTCCTTTTTATGTGCCGGTGTATTAGTTTTTAATACATTTTATATTCAGTCAATTGGATCAGGTATAGGGATGTATAACGGGCTATTTGAAATAAGTTTTCTATCTAATTTTTTTTCTCTATTTATATTAATAATAAGTAGTTTAATTTTATTAATATGGCCTAATATCAATATATTATTTAAATCTTTAGGTTTAATTAAAAGTGTCGATAATAATTTAGGTACAGGAAAAGAAACTAATGATTTCAAAGAAAATTACAACAATGTTTCTAATAAAGACAAGGCCAAAGAATATTCTTTAATAGTATTATTTAATATCTTAGGTGCTTTATTATTGATAACATCGTCCGATTTAATTTCTATATATTTAAGTATAGAGTTACAGTCATTTGGGGTATACATTTTAACAAGTATCTATAAAAATAGAGCAAGTTCTACTTCTGCGGGTTTGAAATATTTTTTACTGGGTGGTTTATCTTCTTGTATTATTTTGTTAGGATCAGGATTAATTTATACTTATACAGGACTAACAAATTTAGATTTAATTTTCACAATCTTAAGTATCTACTCAAAGAGTAGTATTTCAGATACTCAAGGAGTAGGAATAGGTCTAACACTAGTATTTATTGGATTTATGTTTAAAATAGCCGCAGCGCCATTTCATAATTGGTCTATAGATGTTTATGATGATAGTCCTACTCTTGTGACAGTATGGTTAACTGTAATGCCTAAAATATCAATTTTAATCTTCTTATTACAAGTTTTAATTGGAATGGATATATATTTAAATTTAATGGAAATAGTGCAATATTCGACTTCTGTTAATGTATTAAGTAATCTATTACTGTTAAGTTCTTTATTTTCTTTAATTATAGGGGCTGTAGTAGGATTAAGCCAAATAAAAATAAAGAGACTATTGGCTTACAGTACTATTAATCATGTGGGGTTTTTATTACTAGCACTTTCTGTTTTTTCTAGTTCTACTTCAAATTTCAGTCAAAGTGTAGAGTCTTTTATTTTTTATATTATTCAATATACTTTGACTAATTTAAATATTTTTTTAATTATACTAGCCTTAAGTTATATTATAAATAAAAAATTAGATATTTCATTTAATAAAAATAATGGTGCTAACTATGCAGTAATAAGTCGAACTGTAAATATTAATATTTCAGATATGGAATATATTAATTCATTAAAAGGATTATTTTTTAATAATCCTATTTTGAGTTTAAGTTTATCTTTATGTTTATTTTCTTTCGCGGGTGTGCCGCCTCTAATTGGTTTTTTTGCGAAACAACAAGTATTGTACTCTTCTAATTCTGCAGGTTATTTTTTCTTATCTTTAACTGCGATTTTAGTTAGTGTTATTAGTGCTTTCTATTATTTAAAAATAATAAAAACGGTATTTTCACTTCCCAGTTTACAAGATTCAAATTTAACAAATAAAAATGGGAATTTGACTTTAGCAGAGGGTGATTCTAATGTTATTATTAATAATTTAAAGGACACTACTAACCTAAACCCATTGGCGCCTGAATTGCAAATTAACAGTAACATATTTTCTTTATTAAAAACTCAAGCATTATTATTAAGTAATGTGCACAGTTTATTAATTGGAGTATTAACTGTTTTTATTTCTGTATTTATATTCAATCCTGAATTATGATTAAATGGTATGGCTATATTCTCTAGCTTTATTTTACAGACTTAAAAATGAATACATTATTAATGTTGTTTATATTTATACCTATTTTGATTATTGTTTTATTAAGTTTAAACTTTTTATTAGCTCCATCAAATCCGGATACTGAGAAATTATCATTATATGAATGTGGTTTCACTGCCGTATTTGGTCAAACTCGTAGCCCTTTTCATATTAATTTCTACGCCGTAGGTATTCTTTTCTTGGTGTTTGATCTTGAGATAGTATTAATACTACCTATATCAGTATCTTTATATCAAACAGGATTATACGGGTTTTCAGTTGTTATTATATTTTTTATAGTACTTACTATTGGATTCATCCTTGAAATAAGCTCGGGGGCTTTAAAATTAAATAAACCTAAGAATAAATAATAATGAATTAAAAAAGCATACGTTAACATTGGGTTGTAGCCAAAAGGTGGGACCAATTATAGCCGGATGTGAAATTCTTTAGAATTTAAATTCTTTATTACTTTTTCTTTTTTTTTTAATTTATAATTTTTAATAATTAATGACCTGTGTTTTTATTTACATTTATTGCTTTTGTTATTTCTTCGTCATAGTGTTAACAATAATACTAACGCTTACGTCGAAACTAGCACTAAATACCAGCGTAAATATAATAAAAATTTAACACTATACCTATGTAGTTGTTTTTCTATTCATTTTTATTCTCAATACAGTAGGTTTGCTATATTTTTTGACAATACCTTAAATATTACTAGTTATCCATACTCCACCCCCCCCCCGGCTTTTAGCCGGGATACTAGCAGAGGGGAGGGGTGTGGGAGGAAAGAAGAGCGCTGTAAATAGTTTATGCCTAGCCTGCTAGCTTTTACCTATAAACTAAGTGAAAAGATGGTCTGCTTAATGCACAGGATTTAAACTAAATTGCCTTCTATTTCTTATACGCTCGTACAAGCACCGGCATTTACTGTAAAAAAAAAGTACTGAAAATATGTCAAGTACGAAAAATATTTACCTCTCGTATAACCCCGATAGGTAAATTTATATATTAAAAAATTTTACTTACTAATTTTAACTTTTGCGCTAGTACCTCTGAAGAGGTAAGAGAATTTATATTAAACGGAATTTAATTAATAATTTTAAGTGTCAGGGTCGGTGTACATAGTGTTACATAAATAATAAGGAATACACCGAGGGCTCACATAAAGGCGGTAGTTTTTTACTTGTCTTTTTATGAGACTAAAGGTAAGTTTACACCTTATTTTTTTATCCTGCTACTGAGAGCAGACAAGGTGTATGTCGGCAACGCTTAATCTTAATAAATAAAAAGAATAAGTTAAAAATTGATTAATATATGCCATATCAATAATTATTAATGAAAAATTATTTTTACTTTAAATATGATTATATCTTTATTAATGATTCCTTTAATTGGAGTATTAATGTTATTGCCTTTAGGTTATGCTCAAGAAAGTAAACCAAAAAATGAAAATTGAAGAAATATTGCTACTCTCGGATATTTGTCTACATTGCAACGCCTATCCAGCCAAATTAAATTATCGCCTGCGGAAGTACATACACAATCTGCCTTGCAGCAGTCTAGTGAAGAAAAACTAACACTTAATTTAGATTCGCGTTCCGCTGTGTATGCAGCAGCGCAGGAAAAAGAATTAATGAAAAAAATAGCGTTATTTATATCCTTACTTAATTTGTTAGTATCCATATACATGTGGTTTCAATTTGACTATAATACTACTAGCTATCAATTTGTTTATGAATTTAATAATTTAAGTTTTTGCCATTTTCACGTTGGAGTGGATGGTCTTTCTCTATATTTTGTGTTATTGACTACTTTCATTACTCCTATTTGTATATTATCTAATTGAACTGACATTACAGTAAAATTAAAATATTTTTTAATTTCGTTTTTAGTATTAGAAACACTACAAATAGCTGTTTTTGTAGTACTAGATTTATTTTTATTTTATATTTTTTTTGAGTCTGTTTTAATACCTTTATTTTTTATTATTATAATTTGGGGTGGAAGTGATAAAAAATTTAGAGCTGCATTTTTATTATTTTTATATACTTTAGCTGGTAGTTTATTTATGTTATTAGCTATTTTATTTATATATCAAAATACGGGTTCAACTGATTTTTTATTTTTATCTTTAACTGATATTAATCTAGAATATCAAAAAATACTTTGATTAGCATTTTTCTTAAGTTTTGCTATAAAAACTCCTCTATTTCCTTTTCATATTTGACTATTTAGGGCACATGCTGAAGCTCCTTTAGCTGGTTCTATAATTTTGGCGGCAGTTATTTTAAAATTAGCATCTTATGGGTTTTTAAGAGTACTTATACCTTTATTTCCTGATGCCTGTTTATATTTTTTACCTTTAGTGCAAACTATTGCAGCTATAACTATAGTGTACGCTTCATTGTCTACTTTAAGACAAATAGATAATAAACAGTTAGTAGCTATGTCCTCCGTTGCTCATATGGGGGTGGTGGTTTTAGCTTTATTTTCTAATAATGTGCAAGGTATAGAAGGAGGTATACTTTTAGGTATTTCTCATGGGTTTGTGTCTCCTGCTTTATTTATTTGTGTAGGAGGTATATTGTACTCTAGATATCATACTAGAATAATCAAATATTTTAAAGGAATGGTAAATAGAATGCCATTATTTACTACTCTTTTTTTTGTGTTTATAATGTTTAATACCGCTATACCTCTAAGTTTAAATTATTTAGGTGAATTTTTATCTTTAACTGGAGTGTTTTTACAATCTCCTTTTATCTCTATATTAGGGGCAAGTGGAATAGTATTAAGTGCTGCTTACTCTATTTGGGCTTATACTCGAATATCTTACGGTTCTTATAATAATCCTGTATTTGATCTTATGGGTACTGTAAAAGATATAAATAGAAGGGAGTATTATTTATTACTACCTTTACTATTATTGACTTTAATACTAGGTATATTGCCTAATGTTATTTTAGATGCTTTACATGTATCGGTAACTACAGTTTTATATAGTATAATATAAAACATACTGTGAAATTAAATCTACGGCTTTAACCCTACGGTTTTACACCTTTAGTACCTCTATTGAATAAAATATAAATGAGAATTAAGGGCAGAGTATTGGTTAATGTTTATTTTACAATCTCCTTTTATTAAATTTTAATTAATTGTCTTGTGTACTGTGTCTTGTATCCTGTATATTTCAATTTTTATACTTTGACTTGTATCTTTCATCTAGAGTTTTTGTTTATAGTATACAATATTTAACAAAACGCTGCACAATTATTTTTAGGTCTCTCTATTCTTATAAATATACAAGTGGAAAATGATTAGTGTTAATGATGAAAGTAAAGTATAAAGCGTATTTAGTATATTAATTACTATATGTTTAGAATAGAGAGGGCTAAGGGGTTAAAAATTTTACACTTTCTTTAATTAAAAGTACAGAGTATGTAGCGAGTATTACGCAGCATGTAGTATGTACAAATTTTAAGTCGTAAATAAACATAATTATATATTTTAAGGTATAATGTTCACCGCAGTTAATTTGACATTAGTGGCTTTTAATTAAATAAAGAGGTTTCGCGTTTGAACCAGGTCTCCGGACTTGTCCTTTAATAAGATATCTAAAATTTATGCAGTCATATCTTTAGCAGTGTATATTGCATATATATTAAAAAATTTTTATTGCTTGCTCATGCGCTAACAAACTTACTAAACTAACAAATTTACGCGAGACCGTGGACAGCCCGAGGGAGAAATAAATATATTTTTTTTAGATAATTTATATAAACTTCGTACTTATATAAGTACTTTATTTCTATAAATAAGATTGTCGCGGACTGATTTTTTTTTTTAATTAATAAATTTTAAGTGGAAAATCTTAGCATAAACTGCATTACGCCGCGTGCTAACTTTAAAAGAGATTAGAAAGTAATTATTTTATTTAAAAAAATTTGGTTTACCTTATTTTTTCAATAAATTTCAAACTATTTAGGATATATTTAATTATTGCCTTAGAGAGAAGTAGATTAATAGTTTAACAAGGGAGGGTTCATATTGACCTGTCTCCAACTTTTTACATAAAAAAAACTAACTGTTAATTTTAGTTTAAGGCTTGTAACCCTCCGGAAAAAAAATAAAAAGTACGTAAAAATATTTATAATATATTTTCCCTCGGGTAGCTGCTGATTGGGTGAAAAATTTTTAAGAGTTTAGAATAACGGTAGTTTTGTGATCTCCAAAATCAAAGGAAGGTGTTCGATTCGCCTAACTCTTGTATCTTTCTCTTTAATTATTACTTTACGATAAGGACAACAATTAGTACATAACGTGTAAATGTATTCATATTGCTGGGTCTATTTAAATTAATCCAGTTCTATATTAATAAAAAAAATAAATTTTTTTAGATCTCACTTTAAATATTCAACTAAAAGAATTTTTAAATATATAGTTGTAAAACTAGTTCCCTTTAATAGTCAAATTGCAGCTATAACTATAGTGTGGTGAGCAATTAAACAAGGAAAAATAATAAAGTCAGTAGCGATGTATACATAATTTAATAATAAAGGGCCTTTAACTTAAACGGTAAAGAATCTGATTGTCAATTGGAGAGATGTCAGTTCGAATCTGATAGGGCTCGGTTATTTTTACGAATAGTTATTTTTTTCAAATACCGCCTAAAATAATTATTACTGTACCTGGCTTTTTAATTAAAAAAATAATCTTTGTATCAATATTTGTTCGTCTACTTTTTTAGATTTAAGGGTACATACTAATAAACCCTTAAATAAAAATGGTTTATAGTTTAAAAATTTACAGCTGAATACACCTTTTAGATCCTTTTATAAAGAAACCTAAATAATTAATTTTTATTAAATTTAGGAGTGAGCGGTACTGGTCAACATGCCAATCATAAGGTACATCTTTAATTTACAATATACGCAAAATACTTAATAAGATGCATGCTTCTTTAGCAATTTAAAAATACAAACTCTGCAACTCTGCAGAAAGTTCTCTCACAAAATAAAGTGTCCAGAATATTCGCTAAAATAATAAATAAGCACGTTTTTGTGTTCACACTTTTATTTTTAATAAATTTTTCTACCCTGGGCTCAATAAAACTTCCGCAGCGCATTGCGCAGTATATTAATATTCCTTAATTTTTTTAATAATATAACAAATCCTGTTTGAACCTTAAAATTAAAAATAAGGTATATAAAAATTAAATTTTTTTAAATATAGAATTTTAATTTGTGCTACTAAATTGTCATTGTCATTTTTATTTTTAAAAGTTAAAAGGTAAGATTTTGATCAATATAGGCTTATTTCTTTGTTTTCAACTTATTTAAACCTAAATTAGTATGAAAATATGAGCCTAAGATGAAGCAGTGAATTAGTGAAGCAGTGAAGCATCGTAAAACGGGGCTTGTAAATCAATTACCCATGTTAGTATTCTTGAGCGTAAGCTGGTGAAAAACTTTTAATTAAAGTGCGTAATATACACACTATAATTAAAATTTTACTTGTTTTACTTGCCACTCATTGACCTGTAACCTCGTTTAAAATTGTTTAGTCCTTTACTTTCTAGCGTGTCTCACGTAAATATAAATAATAGTTATGATTTTTTAGTTATATTAAATGTATAATTCTCAATACTATGGAAATTTCTTTACTTAATTTTATTTTTAATAGTAAATATATCTGGTCTCCAACTTTTTACGGTTATTTTAATATTTTTATTAAGTTTTAAGGTTTATTTTTTTATCTTATTTAACTTAACAATAATTACTAAACCGTCACGTGTCAATTTAAAAAAATACGTATGCTGCGTACGCCTCATATTGTATTAAGAATTGTAAATTTAATGAAGACTAATTAATAGTTTTATTCAAACTATCATATATTTACTAAATTAAATAAATTTAAGATGTAAGATACTCTGAATGTCTTAATTTTTGAATACAAAAATGTAATCCGATTTAAAATTTAAAACTATTAAGTTATTTTTCTTATGCATTAAGTTATGTAATATGCCTTTAAATAAAAATTTATAGTCGTACTCATAGTCTAAGACGCAAACGAGAAAATAATTTAATTTAAATTTATGCTCGGCCCATACCTCAACAGGGAGGGCACAGAGCCTACAGATTTAATTTTAGTATTAAGACAGCTCTTAATATTTTTTTATTATTTATCTTTATAGTAAATAAAAATTTCTATTTAAAGTTTATTAAAAGAATTGCATTACTTATATGTTAATATATTAGATTAAATTTAGAAGTAACTTATAAACGCTGATAATAATAATAATAAAATTAAAAGAGTTTAAGGTCTATCCTGTTTTAGAAACATAATTTTTAAATGCCTCAATTAATACCTTTTTTTTTTATTAATCAATTAGTATTTTCATTTATTACTCTTTCAGTTTTAATTTTTGTTTTTTCTAAATATATTCTTCCATTATTTTTTTCTTTACAAGTTATTAGAATGTATCTAGTTAACCTAAGTTAAATTAAGTTTTATTCTTCGTAACTAGGCACCCCGGTTTTTACAATTTTGTAACTGTAACAAATTTTTTTAAATACTTATCAATTAACCCCCTTAAAAAAATATTTAAAATTTATACTTAATAATTAATGACATGTTTGCAATCCGCGCTCCCCTACAATTATTTAATTATCTCGCGTAAAGCATACGCCAACACACTAAATAGTTATTTATTTTTAAAAACTTAAAATTTAATTATGATTATTAAGTTTTCGTGTTAAACCCTTATAAAAGAGAGTATAAAAATTTATTGTTAAAAATAATAGTAATATTATTGTAAAAAAAATAAAATAAAATAAAATTTATTTAATCTTAAATTAATATTAAAAAAGGGTGTTATAGCATAATAGGTAATGCAAAGCACTGTTAATGCTTCTAATGGGGGTTCAAGTCCCCCTGACGCCTTAATTTTCTTGTGTAAATGTAGACGCTCACATAAAAATTTTTTAATAGTAAAACCTGGGCGGTGCCTACACTGTTTACAGTAGTCCGCGCTCCTTGTCCATGCTAGGAGATATTTTTAAATATGCTCTATTTTAAACCTGAAAATAAAAACTAGATAAAAATACTTTTTTTTAAGCCTTATGCAACCAATATATATTCCTTTTTTTAATTATAATACTTTAGTAGTAATAGTAGTAGTAGTAGTAGTAATAGTAGTGGTAATAGTAGTAATAGTTGTAATGCCCTTGATAATAGTAATAAAAAAATATGGCTAAACATATTTAAACAAATTTTAAGTCTCTAAAATATTACTAAGGGTAATTATAGTTACTACTTACATCATATATAAATATATTACTTTATTCGTTTTTGAGCCCCAGAATGGGGCGCAACTTCGAAAAAGAGTCTATTTAGTATATCCTTTAATAAAAAACAATAAAATCCGAGTCCGCGAAGCCCAGTAAGCGGCAGAAGTGGGGTCTTGTATTTATTCTCGTCCAAGTGCACCCTGGACTTAAAAATCATTTTATTATATTCATTTTTTTAATTAATCAATATCGTATAATTAAGTTACGAAATATTTATTTTAAATTTTTTTTTAATAAAAATTCGATACTAATATTTTTATACTTAAAATATTATAAAAATTGTTATTTTATTATGATCCTAAGGCCAGATCTTGGTATAAATTGAAAAATACTTATTTTTTTTTATTGAAGCGCAGAGCTATCGTAAATCGAGTCTGTGTCATATAATTTTAATCTACTTTTTAATTGATTATATAGTACCGTTGGTTTTCACTAATTAATAACAATAATTAAAAATAATAATAATTTACAAACCTTCCCATATCATTTAGTTGAACCTTCTCCTTGGCCTATTTTAACTAGTTTTGCTTTATTAACATTAACTGTTTCCGCTGTAATGTATTTCCATGGTTATGAAAATGGTGGTTCTTTACTTAGTTTAGGATTTTTTTTAACAGCCTTTGGTATGGTTCTTTGGTTTAGAGATGTTATCTTAGAAGGTACATATTTAGGAAATCACACAAAACAAGTACAACGAGGTTTAAATCTTGGATTTGCTTTATTTATTTTCACTGAGGTAATGGCATTCTTTAGTGTGTTTTGGAGTTTTTTCCACGCTAGTTTATCTCCTGATGTGGCCGTAGGTTCTACTTGGCCTCCATTAGGAATTGACGCGCTTAACCCTTTTGGAGTACCTCTTTTAAATACTTTATTACTTTTATCATCTGGGGCTTTTATCACTTATTCACACCATGCCTTAATCAATGGAAATAGATCAGGAGCTATAAATGGTGCTGCTTTAACAATAGTTTTAGCTGTACTTTTCACTGGATTACAATACTTTGAGTACTCAGAGGCAGGTTTTACTTTTGCTGACTCAGTTTATGGTACAGTTTTTTTCGCCTCAACAGGTCTACATGGAATACATGTAATAATAGGAACACTTTTTATTACTGTTGGTTTTTTACGACTAGTTTTATACCATTTAACCTCAGAACATCATTTAGGGTTTGAGGCTGCAATACTTTACTGGCATTTTGTGGATGTTGTTTGATTATTCTTATTTGTTTCTGTTTATTGGTGGGGTGGTGCTTAAATAACCATATTTATGAGTATTCCGCTGAATATTTATTAGAATATTCAGGTAATCTGTTATTGCCCTTAACTTTCGCTAGTATTTTTACAAAAAAATCTGAGCTTACGTCAAAATTAATGTTATCCGCGGTACCAGGTAGGCCCACTACCCTGACTCCTCCCGCTCCTCCTGTTCCTCTTATTTCTCCAGTGGAAATAATACCCTGGGCAAAAATTGTTTATGAGGGTGGTAGTAAAATACCAAGGAATTTAGGAGGGCGGCTAAGTTTGGTAATCGCTGCCCTTTTAGCGTTAATAGGTTTATACTTATTTGGCGCTTTACCGGTAAAAGATTTAGCCTTAGTATTACCTCAAACAGATGACTTATATTTAACACTTATAGTGTTCTCGTTCTCTACGGTAAGAAGGTTCTCGTCTACAGCCACGTCGCGTTTCCCCGATGAGGGGAAAGATAAGGAAGTAGGGGAACCGAAAGAGGAAGAGTATGATTCGGATGAAACCGTTAGGCCCAAAAAATTCTTTCCTATGGGAAGTCACTCGAAGGAGGATGAAGAAATATTTAATGATCTATTCTTTGCGGCTGACTATAGAAAACCTAGAGAACCCCAAAAAGAAGATGAACCTGAAGGCGAAAGTTCATTTGAGGTTAAGGGCGGGAAATCTTTTGAGCCTAAGGATGTGGGCTCCTCCTCTAAATCTCTTAATAAAAATTCAGAAAATCATTCGGAGCCTGATTCGGCCTTTAGTTCAACTGAGGAGTCTTCTCAGGATAGTGACGGGTGATTGTCCGGGGGTGGGGAATTTGTAACAAATCCAGGGCAAACTCCTCACGGTGAGTTTGGGATAGAAATCTTCTTTCCTTAACCAGTGCTAACACTATAAGCCAACTGTAAGTTTAACGTAAAAAAGGTACTTTTTACGGTAATTTCCGTAAAATTTTACCTCTGCACTTTTCTAAGTATCGGGCCCCATCTTGAAATAAAAAAATATATTTATTAGTATAAGCTAGTAATATTTTCATAAAGTTCAATTACACTAAGTTTATTAATTTTTAATTAAAAATATATGTGTTTTAGGGTGTGTTTTCGAGACTACAAGACTATGCTGTTATTTTTAAATTATAAACTTAGTGTAATTGCATTCTGCTTACAATCAGGTTCAGCTTTTATAATAATTTTCCAGTGAAGGCAACCATAGCCTTAAATGTCTTAGGCTTAACATTGTTAGCTTAATTTATACTTATAATGCTTACCGAAATAAATAAAAATAGAATAATTATTACACTAGATCAAGAAATTTACATAATAATATAAAATTATACAATATATTATTTTTAAAACTCTTAAAAGGGAAAAGGATGTACTATAAAATTTTAGCGTACTATTAATAGTTTTTTGGTTAAAATTATCGATAAGTTTAGCATAAATTGTATATATAAAGCCCCCCTGTAATTTAAATGTTTTGTACTTGCGGATACCTGCGTCCACTGTGGCTCACACCGTTTTGAAGAGTCCTGCGGCTCATGTGAAATTTTAGATTGCTTTGGAAACTATGACTCCTCGCGACGTCTGCGTAGTCTTCCGGCCCCTTTGATTATATTGCTTCAGGGTCCTATGTGGAAAAAATTTATCTAACCCCCTTATGTAGAACACTCCAACGGTAAAAAAAATTCACTGTTACTCAATACCTGTAACTCAATACTCTTTAAAGGAGCAAAAATATATTATATTAAATAATCTGGCACCTTAATCTTAATTTTTATCTCTAGCCCTCACAGCCTTCATATTACCTGCTCCAAATAGCCCTTCTCCCTGAGCAGTAGGATGATTAATTTATTAAGCAATAAAAGCAAAAATATCTCACCCTGTTTTTTTCATTATTTTTACAAAATTAAAAACCACCTAAAATTTATAACTTAATTTAAAAGAGATTATAATTTATTAATATTTCGACATATTTCATATTTTACTGAATAAAATATTTTTATTTAAACACCTGTTGATCTGCCCACTACTCTGAAAGGTGAAAACAAATCTATGAACTAAAAATTAAATTTTCCTAACATAAAATTGATAGGTAATATTTTCGATATAAGTGTAGAGTAGCAGGTTTTTATTTATTATTAGTTTTTTTAGGAAGGTATTATCCTTTTTCGTAATTTAGGCTCTAGGGCCCGCATCAGGCCAGTGTCTCATATAAAACTGGTAGAAAACAAACTGGATTGTTGCTTACTTTGGGAGTAAGATCTTGCTCGTTCGACTCGGGTCTACCAGATAAGGATGCTTTTAATTATTTATATTTTTTTTTTGCTCGCGGGCCGCCTCTTGACAACCTGTAAATTTTTATTTTTTCCTTAACTAGTTCAGGGACGTTACACTAATAAAAAGTGTCGACAGTTAGATCAGTACTTATTTATAATATTTAAATATTTTTTTTTATGTATTTTTATCTGGGGGCGTACGCAGCCTACAGTTTATTTAATTAAAAACGCAGTACATTTTTTTATATTCAACATAAAAAGTATTATAATGTGGGACCATGTCCGTAAAATTTTTATTAAAATAAAATAAATTAAATATTAAGCCTCTTTCGAATGGAGGCATACGCAGAATACTAAAATTTTTAAGGCTGTAGCATAATTGGTAATGCAGTTCGCTCATAATGGATTAGTTGAGGGTTCAAGCCCCTCCGGCCTTATGTTTAGCTTGAAAAATTTTTCCTATTTTTATTTACCAAATTTTTTAATTCTTTTCTTATTTTTTTACAACTTGAAATTAAGTGAATGATTAAAATTTTTATAAAGTTAGGAATACTGTTTTTCCACTAAACTTTGTATTCTCAAATATTGAAACTTTTTATTTAAAATTCTAAACTCTTTTTACAGCTTATAAATATGTAATATTGTTTACATTATTACCTGGCCAGGGTGCGATGTCCACCTAATCTGTCTATCTTCCATACCTTAAGATTATAAAAATTCCGCAACTTATCGAAAATGGTAACTCACGAAATTTCGATAAAAATTTACAATTTTAATGATAATAAGATATTTTACCTTAAATTTAAATACCGATCTAACGTGAAAAAAATATTCTAAAAGTAAAAAGTGGTGGGTAATTAATAAAATAATTTTACCTTTTTTTAATTTTTATATTAAAATTTATATCAATTTTACCTTAAACTTAAGGTTTAAATAATACCTTATAAATTTAGGGCAATATTTATCTCTTTCATGTCGATAAAAGAGATTAAATAAATAATATTTTTATTACTTATAGTTTTTTTACCTTTAATTAATAAAACTGGCACCAGAAAAATAAATTAAATATTAAGACATATAATATTTTCTAAATATTAATATGATTTGTTTACTAGGGAAATTTATTTTTTTGTTTACTAGGGAAATTTATTTTTTGCGTGCTATGTTAGGTGTGGTATAGAGCGCCGCGCGCGACCCACAAGATAAACAAACTTAAAAATATGAAAACATATTGAATTCCAAGTTAAATTTGCTGCTTAATCAAATTACATACGTGATACACAATATATCCAAAACTAATTTGATTTACGCCGGAAGGTCATGCAAAAAATTAAAAATTTTATTTACATTTTTTATTCTTTCATATGTTCTATGTAAGACTGTATTTACAATTAAGTAAATCTTATTTCAATATTAGAAAAAAAAATTAGATTTTTTCTAAATTTAATTAACACTAGTTTCTATTAATTAAAAAAATTATTAAAATGTAATTGTACTTTTTATACTTAAGAGAAAAATTAAGGTAAGACGTAGTGTGTGGGTTACACCAGAGCTAGAAAATAGCAAGAAAATTAAAAATAATTATTTCTTTAGCCTCGCTAGTATTAATATTAATGCTAACATTAATATTAAAATCAGTATGTTTTTAAAGGGTAATTAAACTAAACTTACTTAAAGCTCCAAACCACTTACTTGACTTTTTAATTAATTATTTGTTTAAGAGTGAAGTACGACATACAGGCATCTGCCTATATATAATCTTTGGTATATATTATATATATTACAATCTTCTTAAGAATAAGTTAAGCCTGACGGTTAAAAAATAAATTTTTTAAACTTAATAAGTTATTATATTTATATTTATTATTTTAATTGTCCGTTCACGGTTAGACTCCTCACACCTAAAATTTAATTTATTTATTTAATAGTTAGAACTTATTTTTATTTATTTGAAAAATTTTTACGGGTTGAAAAAGGTTGAAAAAAATAAAGGAAAAGTTTAAATATAATAACTTAATGAGGCTCTGCTTAGGCATCCTGCGATAAAAATGAGAATTTTAAAAAAACAGGTACTACTTCGATTACTTAATTCTTACACAGTTGATTCACCGGTTGCTTCTAATATATCTTATTTATGGAATTTCGGATCTTTACTTAGTTTATGTCTTATATTACAAATTTTAACTGGAATTTTCCTAGCTATGCACTACTCTCCTAGTGTGGAAACGGCATTTGATTCTGTGGAGCATATTATGAGAGATGTTAACTCAGGATGGTTAATTAGATATACTCATGCTAACGTTGCATCGTTCTTCTTTATTTTCGTATATGGACACATAGGTAGAAATTTATATTACGGTAGTTACCAATCACCTAGAGTGTTACCTTACTCTGTTGGAGTTATTATCTTTGTTTTAATGATGGCTACAGCTTTCCTGGGTTATGTTTTACCGTATGGTCAAATGAGTTTTTGGGGTGCTACAGTTATTACTAATCTTTTATCAGCTATTCCTGTGTTTGGTCATGATTTAGTTGAACTGATCTGAGGAGGATTTTCTGTTTCTAATGCCACTTTAAACCGATTCTTTTCATTACACTACTTATTACCTTTTATTTTAGCTGCTTTAGTTTGTATTCATCTTTTAACTTTACATGAACATGGATCTTCAAATCCTTTAGGAGTTAATGGTAATGATGATAGAATACCTTTCCATCCTTACTTTATATTTAAAGATCTTGTGACTATTTTCGCATTTTTATTAGTTCTTTCTATTATTGTTTGTTTTTATCCTAATCTAATGGGTCATTCAGATAATTTTATTCCAGCTAATCCTATGTCTACACCTGCTTCTATTGTACCCGAATGGTATCTTTTACCTTTTTATGCAATATTGCGGTCGATACCTAATAAGCTTTTGGGGGTTATAGGTATGTTTGGTTCCCTATTAATTTTATTAGTTTTACCCTTAACTGATTTCTCTAGAACTCGAGGTAACGAATTTACTCCTTTTTCTAGAATAATCTTTTTTGGATTAGTAGCTACATTCTTTATTTTAATGGCTATGGGTGGGCGACACGCCGAAGCTCCTTACATACTAATAGGACAAATAGCTACAGGATTATATTTTTCATATTTCCTTTTATTTGTACCTATGGTAAGTCTAATTGAAAACACCTTAGCTGACTTAAATAATTTAAACAGTAAATTCCAATACTAAAGAAAAAAAGTATTAGGGTTAATTTACGCTGAAATGTACGTAAAACCTCTTTTATTATAAGTATTTTTGGAGTTCTAAAATTTAATTTATTACCTTAAGTTTTTAGTTACATAATAGTTATTCGTATGCACAATAATTCTTTTATATCTTTAGTAACCTTTCGCCCGCCGATAAAGTTATTTACACAGAGAAAAGTGACGAGATCAAGGGCAGGGTTAGAAAATTAATAGTTATGCCCGATGCTAAAAAAAAAAAGGATTAAACTTACAAACGGTGGTGGTTTTATAATTATTGCATTCTACTTTATACTTATTAAACTTAATTAGTAAGAAAAAAAAATAATTATAAACAGCCTATTTAATAAACTAAACCAATAATTTTAAATTTTAGCGCCCTCTTATCTAGAATGATTGCTATAATAATCAATTACTTTTCCTTATTTAAAAATTTTTGCCTTTATTCTTTTTTATAAAAACTTAATATAATTTATATGTGTTGCGCGGCAGTGGTTCTGTACGGGGGTTAGTCTGCGCGGCAAATAAAGTATACTTAGAGGTTAATTTATAATAATTTAAGTTAAGAGCTTATTTACTTACTAATATTTAATTAAAATAAAATAAAATTTTTCTCGCCTATTACAGTGTATTTTATTTGATACTGTACCACGTGTCCGCGTAAATTTACAAAATTCTTAGGCACACTAGGCACACTAGGCGCATTGCGCTGCGTATTACACCACGCCGCTTAATATTAAAAACATAAAAAATTATCTTTGATAATTTTTAGAAAGATGATTATAAAAAAGATTGCAATAAATATTATAAAAGAGAATATAAAAAATTTTTTTATTTTAATAAGAAATGGTTCTATAATATATATTAAATTTATTATTTATATTGTAACTAAATTTTAGATGTAACGGATGTAATCTTTTTATTTTTAAATAGCGCTGTGACTTAGTGCATCTTAAAACAGTTTGTGTTAGATTACGCGCTCCCCCCTAAAACGTTATAAAAGGGACGTCCTCAAAAAAAAAAACAAGGGCAGATGACCGAATGGTAATGGTGGTTCTCTGTAAAAGAATTGGTCTAAGCGGACCGAGGGAGGTTCGATTCCTTCTCTGCTCAAAAATCAAACCCTAAACAATGTTTCAAGTATCCTCATTATAATCATAAAATTTAATTAGTCTTGTCTCATATTTCAATTTCAAATTTTTATTCTAAAACTGAAAAAAATATCCTATCTTAAATTCCCCCTTATATTCACCGTTTTGCCTTAAACCAGGTAAACGTGCTACAAAGTAGGCTATAAAAAATTTTTTCTATTAGGGTTAAAAAAGATCTCGTCTAAACACGAAATCAAAATCTGAAAAATTTTACGCTAGTCCAATTTATTTTTTTGCTTATTATATTATTTATTTGACTCTCCAGTAGGACTCTCCAGTAGTTTTTATTTAATAAAAATTTTTATTAGATCTAATATAAAGCTACGAGACTTACAGTATCTTTTTATGTTTAATATTGCCTTTAGCGCGTAGCGTGTTCTGTGTAGACGACCCGCTAAAGAAAATAAAAAATTAAAAATAGGAGTTAATTTATTATTTTAATAAATACACTGTAAAGCTTAATATAATCCTAAAATTTATTTTGTTGCGTTTTGTTTTAACTGAACCATAATTAGTAATTTAAATTAAATTTTTTGAATTAATTTCTACTTTAATTAATATATATTAACTACTGCATATTGCCTTTAGTCTAGTATTTAATTTATAAAAATAAAGATTATATGCACTTACTTATCGTTTCTACGGGGAATTTAAACATCTTTACTTGCGGCTAGCGCAAGGCCCATACCCCCCCCTACCTCTACGGGGAGGGGAGGGCAGCGCCTTAATTAATTCGTTGTTTAAATGTTTAGCGGACATAAGTCTTCAATGTTTAAAAATTGTTAATTAATTTGCTAGCTCTAATTTTCGAGTGTAGTAACATAAAAGTTTAAACATCTATTCTAATAAAAAATAAATTTAAATAAGAACTTAATTTATATGTGGGTATATAATTATATAAATAAGCAAAAATAAGGCTATTCTTTCAAAAACCTAACCTATGTGTATAGTTTTGTTTTTTTCTTTATGCTACTAAAGTATACGTCCCCTAAGTTAATAAGTCAATGGTACTGAGTTTTACAAGGATTAAAAATTTAGAATAATCATTATAATTATAAAAATATAATTTAAGGGTTACTAAGTTTTATAATCAGATCGAATAATTATAAATAAAAATTTAAAGTATCTGCCTAAATAATACAGTATTAACGTTAATCTGAGTCTTATATTCAATATTACTTATCTTTCCTATATACGAGGCGTTATCCTAATACATAAAAAAAAGACTATTACATGTTTTTCAATACTTATATAATATCTTTATAGTAGTGGGGTTCAATTAAAATTATAATACTTTTTTAATTTTAGCGTTGTTATTTTTACGCTTATGTACACTTCGGCTCTAGCAGATACGCGTCTATGTAACTACGCGGCTATATCTAACGGCGAAGCAGCTTCACTAAATATTTTTATATTGGTATTGTAAATTTGAAGGAAAAATTTTTTAATGAATAATTTTTTATTAGATTTAATTGCATTGTTAGCGATACTCTCTAGTGTTTTAGTTATTACTTCTAAAAATCCAGTTGTTTCAGTAATATTTTTGATTTCTTTGTTTATTAATACAGCCATCTATTTAATATTATTAGGAATAGGATTTATGGGTATTTCTTATATAATAATATACATAGGAGCTATTACTGTTTTATTTCTTTTCGTTATTATGATGGTTGATATTAGACTTTTAGACATTTTAGAATTAGGGAATGAGTACACTAAAAATTTACCTTTAGCTGTTTTAGTAGGGTCATTATTTACTTTTGAAATATTTTCTATTATTCCTTTTAGTTCTAGTGATGTGTCTTTTCTAAATTTTGCTATTGATTTTATTTATTATATTAATGAATTTGTTAATAACTTTAATTTTTTCTCCAACGGTTGGAACAGCGCTTCTATTTTTTTACCTTTTTTTAATATCTTATCTGAATTTCCTAATTTTGTAATTAACAATTTTACTCAAATAGCTACTTTAGGACGAGGTTTATATACTTACGGGGCAATGTGGTTAATAATATCTTCTTTAATTTTATTGTTATCTATGGTTTCTGCTATAATAATCTCTATTTCAGAAGATGAAAGCGGTAATAACATAAAATAATTAAATAAATATGCACGCTTTTAAGTTAAATAGAATAAAAGATGAAGAGATTATAATACTTTTTTAATGAATAATTTTTTATAATATGCACACTTTTAAGTTAAATAAAATAAAAGATGAAGAGATTATAAGTTAAATTAAAAATAAAATTTTTAGACACTATCACACAAATTTTTATAAATTATAATGTTAGTAGCTGCAAAATATATAGGAGCCGGATTAGCATGTTCAGGTTTAATTGGTGCTGGGATTGGAATTGGTTTAATTTTTGCTTCTTTAATTGCTTCTACTGCTAGAAATCCTCAAGTAAGACCTCAATTATTCACTTTCGCTATCTTAGGTTTTGCCTTAGCTGAAGCGACTGGTTTATTCAGTCTTATGATCAGTTTCTTAGTATTATACTCATAATTAAAAAAAATACTTTTTTTCTCGTAAAAATTTAAATACGGCTCAATTAACCCCCTTTTCCGTCGGTTTACACTATAAACATAGCCTGGTTACCGTATAATTATAAAACTAAATAAAACTAAATAAAACTAAATTTTTTTAAAAACCCTTAATAACCTTATAGAAAATCCAATTCACATGACATTCGGGATAAAAAATTAAATAGGTAGGGGTTATACTTGTTGAAACGAAGGGTGTCACTTTATTTTTAATTGCGTGTAAATCCAGAGGATTAGCTATTTAGAGAATGCGCCGATCAGTGTAGCCTATAATAGGGACAATGAATAGGCATACTACTCACCTAAAATTAATTGACAACAACGATTTTTATTATATTCTACAGAGGCGAGATTTCTCCTGATAAACTATTCTTACGGTGAATCTGTCAGGATGTAGGTCTTTTAACGTACTCTTTCTTTAAATATTAGCGTTACGAGAAAGTATTATATTCTGTATTGCTATTCGTATTATAATTCGTATTTTCATTTGTTGGAGATGTTTTTAATTATTGTTTAGGGTTATTTAACGGTTCAAAAATTTTAGGTGTTCAATATAGGAATGGAGATTTTATTTGCCTAATATTTGCTGCTGGTAATAAGGTTGTTGTGGATTGTATTTAATTAAATATTTTTTTATTGCTTACTATAGTGTCCAATTCAAGTGCTGTACTTTTATAAAATTATAGCGAGATATTAATAAAATAGGGAAAGTGTGTGTTATAAATACCGGGTAGCTCTTAACTATCGTATTAAGCTTTTTTTTTCAACTTTAAGTTACTACGTCTTAGAGGGTAATTCAGATATAAAATTATAAATTATCTGTAATGAGTAACTAGGGCCAATAATTTTCAGGTAAAATTTAACAGTATAAGGCTGGTTTAATTGGCCTAAGACAATCATACTTTGAGGAGGAAATAAGATAAATAAGATAAATAATAGAAATAAATAAATTAGAAATAAAAAGGGGAAAATATTTTATTTTTACGTAGGGTCTTACATCTCAGGGTCTTACATCTCAGCCAGTGCCTGGCTAACAACCCAAAATTCTACAACATAAAATTTTTATTATTTCCCTTAACACCGTAACTTTATACTTTTTTGTTTTAAGAATTAAAATTACAAGGACTTTTAATGTCAAGGGGCTACTACTATTTAATTTTACTTTCTCCTTGTTTATAGTCCAAGGACTTATTTGTACTTATTGGTAAGTATAATTAGGTTTAGAGTGTAATCTTATATTTTATAGAATAAATTTTATTAATACAGGATAGAAGGAGTGCTCTTATATTTTTATATTATATGTAAGGTGGCACTAGACCCTGCCTACCACTATATTTTTTCTAAATTAAAGGGCGATAAAGCAATTACAAATAAAAGTAGCAGTGATGATATAGAATTTAACACTAAGTAATTAAAGAGGTTATTAAGGATTCTTAACAAATTTATAAAAAAGGATGAGATACATGATCAGAAAGTTTATAATATAAACAATCCTAAGGGAAACCTTTTATTTTAACTTCCTGAAGCAAAACATTGTAGTAAGGAAAGGAAAGGAAATCAACCGAGACTCCAAAAGTAATGGTGAGTGAAATTGGACTAGCCTAAAAAAATAAATATAATAAATTAGAAACCCAATTATATCTAAAAGGTATAATTCCAAAGAAGGTGTAGACGCTGCATTCCTGGGAACCCGTTTATAACAAGTCCTGTATAATTTATTATATTATAAATAGTCAGTACGATGAGAGTTAACTTGTCGGAATATTAAAATAATAAGATTTAGGGATATGCTTGTGGGCTGTCCTATACATTTTAATTCAAAAATTTAATTGAAATTATTATTGTATCTTTTTTATTTTTAAGGGGAACCATCCTCTAAGGCTAAGTATATAAATTTAGTGATAGTGAATAGTACCGTGAGGGAACAGTATGAATTAGTAACTTTATAAGCAGTCGGAATTTATAATAGAATGACGGCGTACCTTTTGCATAATGGGTCAGCAACTTAATATAGGTAGCAAGGTTAAAACCTTAGCGAAAGCGACTGGATTATTAATTAGAAAAATAATATAAAAATAAAATTACATAATTAAGAATGGTATATTGTAACTAAACAGTTACTATTATTCTATGGGAGTAAAATTCCAAAGAGCAATTATTTTTATAAAAAAAGAAAATTCTTATTGTAGTGTAAGCAATATTACCAAATCTTTTTATACTTTCAGAGTTATAGGTTTGTTAATTAATTTTAATAGACTAAAAATCTCGAAAAGGTTTTAAAAAAGTTGTAAAAATACTTTGTCTACTATTCCAATAATATTCAAAGAATATAGCCTTTATACAAAATTTCTAATTTACAAATTAATGTTGGATAAGTTACTTATATTAGACCCGAAGCTAGGTGATCTTACTATGCCCAGATTTGTAGAGCTCAGATAAGTGGAATGTCTAGAAAAGGGATCGAACGGGTGAATGTTACATAATTCTCCGATGAGGTGTGGTAAGGTGTGAAATGCTAATCGTACCTAGTGATAGCTGGTTTTTTGCGAAACTTCTTACAGGGGGGCGTCTACGCAAGATTAATGGAGGTACAGCACGGAGTCCTATAGCAGCTTTAATTTAGCATAAGTCTTCAATCTTATTCATTTGTTTTAAGAATTTGAGGGGGTGTGGCAACCCTACCGTTAGGAATTAAACTCGAAATTACATTAATTGATGGTAGGCAGTCAGACTGCTATTCCTAAGTAGGGTAGTCGAAACGAAAACAGTCGAGAACACTATTTTAAGGTCCCAAATTGATTACTAAGTGAAATAAAGGAAGTCTCTAATCGCAATCGGCTGTAAAGTTAGCCTGGTAGTCGCTACTTTTAATGAACGTATAGTAACAACGCATCAGCTTTAAGAGTGAGGCGCCGAAAATTTAACGGGTCTTTAGTTTTTATTAAAATTTTAATAAAACAAAGTAATCAACCGACATAGTGTTAGTTATAAAATAGATACCAATCTTCTTTATAATTAGGTAGCAAAACATTCAGAATGGTTGAAGTACAGTGTTTCATTGTATGGACATACCTGAAGAGATAATGCTGGCATGAGTAACGTAAAGTAGTTTATAATACTACTCGCCGAATACGAAAGGTTTAAAATCAATATTTAAAAATGATTTTGTTATACCGGTCTCTAAGGTCCAGATCAAATGATTTGGCTGATGAGGAAATGATCAAAAAGTCCTTGGTTTATTACTAAAAATATTCTGTAACTTGAAACTTTATCATATAATTCTTCAAAAAAAATTATATAAAGACCCAATCCGAAGAAGTAGAGTTATGACTTATAAAAACAAATAAGAGTAGATTTGTAAATTTATAATTACTAAGTTGAACGGTTGCCTAAATATGTGAAAGTTTATTAACCAAATATAATTAAAATTTTTAAGAAATAATTGATTATTAATTTTAGTTGTATTAAAATCTTAAAACAGGTAAAACTGTGGTAAGGTTTTAGTTATTTATATAATTGTAGGTGTTACGCCCAATTACATAGATAATGCACATAAAAAAATGCTGTAATAATCAGGTCCAAGAAATAATGATCAGAAAAACCGTACCGTAAACCGACACTGGTTCGTAGGTAGAGAATACTAAGGCGAAGAGTGAATACTTGTTAAGGAACTCGGCAAATTGTCCTTGTAAGTTTAACCAGAAGAGGAGCCATATAGATTTAAATACGTATAGGTTTCAGAAAATCGGAGGCCCCGACTGTTTAATAAAAACACATCTCTATGCGAAGAATTAATTATCAGTATATGGAGTGAGTCTTGCCAAATGCCATTCAGTATAAGTGCGGTGATGAAATAGATTTTACCAAACGAATGCCTGGTTAATGGCGGTCTTAACCATGAGGATCCAAAGGTAGCATAATAACTTGGCCTTTAAATGAGGTCTGGTATCAATAGAGAAACGATGGTCTCACTGTCTCAACAAGTAGCTCAGTGAAATTGAATTAGCCGTGCAGATGCGGTTTGCCTTCAATAAGACGGGAAGACCCTATGCAACTTTACTGTATTTAGTTAATATGTCGGCCAATAATAGACCACATCAATAGAAAGTAGGTAATCAGCGAAAAGGTAAAGCTTTCAAGATGACAAAATTTTTCTGTATCTATTTAAAAAATTTAGCATATAGGGATAGATCTAATCTTTAAATTTATTCCGAAAGATTGATATCTTATTATTTAATAATAAAATTATTGTATTTTATGCTAATATTAAATAAAACTTATACGAGTCAATAAAATTTTTTATTTTTAAATCATATGCATTATCTACGCAGCGTATGACTGATTATTTAAAGTAATGTAAGTAGTATTAGTTTTTGCTTTTTTAAAAAAAATTTTATTAGTACTGTTATTTGCGGTTTCGTGCATATCAGTACCGGTAAAACAATTTTTAATCTTAAAGCGGATATATTGATTTATATTTAATGTAGTTTGAAAAATTCTTATTTTATATAAGTTAGTCACGTTGTTATTATAGATTTTTTACAAAAAATCTAAATCTGAATTCAAATTCTGATAGTAATACAGCGCGTCTTGGATTATTATTAATATAAATTATAAAAGAAAAAATAATAGAAATGGAAACCTCCGGAAGTAGGTCGGGCCGACAGTTTACCGAATTTTAATACGTAGTTAATATGTTATTTATTAAATTTTAAGGAGATTTACATTTAACGTTAAAGTTATAAGATCTACTAATTAAGATTGCTATTAGTAAAGTAACTATAATAAACCTCCGCTGTGCTATGCACAGCGGGGCTTTTTGTTTTATTTAATTTTTTATTAAATATACTTTTTCTGTAGAATCACGATCTTAATATCTTACCTAATAACCCTAAACTAAAAGTAAGACACAAAATGTGAATGCTCATATAATGTGTTTCTTTAAAAATTTAATCTATTTAATTTTCTTTCTGAGAAGATTTAAAAAACTTAATATTAAATAAATAATAATTAATACACAAGGGAAACTTGACTATTTGACAGTTTCGCTGGGGCGGTTGTCTTTGATAGAGTAGCATTGTACCTCCAACTTTATTAATAAAGATTGTTTATTAAAGCTAAGAAGATTAATAAATTAATTGCGTATGACTTAATAATAGCATACATAATAAAATTAATATTTATTATTTTTAATTATATTTCTATATAGTTAAGAATAGAGTTATCCAACTCTGTCGAATATTAAATTAAAAAAAAAAGCCTGAACTGGCTAAAACTGAAAAAAAATAATAAATATCTTTACTATTTAATCAATAATTCGTTTTATTGATATATTAAATAGTATTGAGAATCTAAAATTAAAAATATAGGAGTAAACTTTTTAAGTTAAATTATAAAGAAAGCTTTTATAAAAATAAACCAAATCATTAATTACAATATAAAGAATTTAAAAATATAGTTTTTTTTTTGCGCGAGGTGCATTGCACTGCGTAAGTAAGGCAACATAACAATGTATTTTTATTTTTCTTTATATTTTTATTTGTTTTTTTTGCGCGATAGTGTAAAGCTGTCGCCTAATTTATTTTTTTTCTTTAATTTTCTATCTCACATTAAATATAAAAAAAAAATAGTCTTAATCTCTGCATTTAAATTTTTCGAGTATTTTATTAACTATCTAACGATTATTAGCCCGTGAAGCCTAAAAACAACAGGGGTTAGTTACTGGGTGTAAACAATGTACGAGAAAATTTAATATCATATTAAGACTAATAATTTATTATAATTAAAAAATCAATAGCAGCCAATAAATATAGTAAAAAATATTACAAAAGGATCATATTCGCCGATAGACCTTTCTATAAAAGTCTTATCTTAGATAAATTTAAACAGGTAGCTAAATATCGGCACTCGATATAAAAAGCTGCCTATATACATTATTAAATTAAGAATAAACTAATTTTTTAAATATTTTTTTATAACGTTCGGTGCTTAACGTATAGACTTGTTTGCGCAATGCGCTTTCAAGAGTTCAGGCTTCACTAATTGAAAAATGTGGGGCTTTGTTGAATATTTATTTGAAAAGTTAAATTATTCTTTTTGATAAACTAAACATTTTTAAAAAATTTTAGTGCTGTGAAAAAGCAGTATAAAAATTTAATCTTTAACATTTTTATTTGCAAGTTGTACACTGCGCTACGCGACGTATTATTAAACAATAAAAACGCAACGTTGTACTTCTTCAAATAATATAAATAAAAATTTATAATATTTATATCTATTTAACGTTTTGTATGGTATGATTATATTTTTTAAAATTTTATTTTAAAATAATAATAATGATAACTAAACGAACGGGCAAATTAAAAAATGAGTAAGTGCATTGCACATAGATAATAAATAATTTATATTTAAATTCCACCCGAACCTCTGTGTAATCCAAGGGCTACACAGGTAAAGGGTCGCTGCGGTAATAGTTTACAGCAGCAAAAAAAATTAGTTTAGGTAAATAAAGTTTATCTTGCTCTCCAATAAAATTTTAACGGGGAAAACTAATAATAGGATATCAGGTCAGGGTAAATTTCAATTTACTCGTTGCGGCAAAATTTATTTTTTGTTGCACTTGTAGTATCAGCAAATCATATGCGATATTTCGAAGAAGATAAGCTGGTACGGTTTTCTAGTATAGCGAAAGTCTCTAACCATAGACGATCGTCAGCTAAATTCTACTAATTCAAGAGATTATAATAATTTCGCGAAGAGTTGCAAGTCTAATGTCTATTTAAATATAATTATCTTTTTCTGACATAGATACGCGCACATATAATTTCTTATGTGCCCCGCCATACTATAGGAAGTAGTAAGGCTGGTGGGAAACGGAAAATTAAGAATTAAAAAATCTAAAATTCTCGTAAAGCTTAATTTCTAAATAATAGTACTTTTACTTTCTTGGGGACAACTGACCATTGTCTTGTGTTAGCTTATATTTTAGAATATTTATTAAAAAATTTATTTTTAAATTATTGGTGCTAATGCAAATAAAGAGAAGGATTTAGAAAAAAGCAGTATGCTATGGTGTTGTTCAAGTTTAAGGTCCTACAGTATTTAATAATTATGCTAATATCTAATTAGTAATAAGTATTTAGAGTGGATTAAAGTAGAGCTTTACTCTAATAATTCGAAAATATTTATTCTCTTATGAGTTAACTATTAAATATTGTAATAATTTAAAATTATTAAGTTGCTAATAGTTTTAAAGATCCAAGATTATATAGATTCTAATCTTGCTTGAACATATAATTGGTTTATTTTTTTTTACTGCGCTGTGGTACCGCCCCTCGTCTTTACTTTGTTTGGATGCATCCCTTATTAATACTAAAATTTTTAGTATATCTTTAAGGGTATTATTTTCTAATTCACTTTACTAATATGTCCAGCTAATTAAAAATATAGGCTGACATAATTAGGTCTAATAAAAACTCTTTAAAACAAAAATAAACCATAAGGTGCATTGCACATACATCCTAAGAGTGATAATAAAAAAATTATTAAAAAAGAAAATCGCATCAATAGACTATTAGGTAATAGTCTGCCTGTCTAAAGCTGGAATTTTTAATTAATCTGCGCTTGATTTTAAATATAAAATTTCTAAGTAAAAATTCAAATTTATATTTAAAGATAGCATGCAAAAACAGATTAAAAGAAAAAACCTGCGGGTAATAAAACAAAATTTTTAATGTGTAGTTTTTAATTGAATGCCTTCCGGTTGAAAATCTATATATTAAAATATTATCTGGCAGTTTGTATTAACTATTATAATAAATGATTGATATTATATAATACAAACTCCGCTTGTATATTCTCAAATACACTTGCGCTGCGTACGACACCAGGTAATAAAAAAAAAAGTAAAAAATAAATAAACACGGAAAAATGTGAAAATTACCGGATTGAATTAAGTAATAAACTGACAGATTACTTATAATATACATTAACAATTAGAAATAATAAAAATTGTAGTGTCTGGTGTATTGTACCTTGTGTCTTGTACCTTACACCTTTTTTTTTATAATAGTTTTTAATGTAATATACTTTCTTGGAAAAGCCTACTGTTTATACTAAATTTATTTCTATAGGTTTTTTGTTTATCTTATTCTTATTATTTTAAATATTTTTAATATTATTATTATTAATATTTGTTTAATTCTAAGATTAACTAGCACTATCAGCTGTATTGTCGTGGACGTTATATTACGAACGCGAGGGTACGCCTGAAAAAGCTAAAAAAAATCTAAACTATTCTAGCCTTATCCGCAGTATAGATATTTTGAATATATAAAAATATATCTAAATATATATCTAGTAAACATTAAGTTTGCTGTAATTGATATTCGATTTAAAGGCGGTATATATACGCGTTATTAATTATTTTTATTGTTATTACACTTTTAGGTATTAAAATCTAAACGTAATGTAAGGTAAGGGTATTTATTTATAAATGTAATTTTTACATTGATTTTTAAAGGGTTGAAAAATCCCGAAAAAAAAAATAAATGTCCCATTATATAATAAAATAATATCTAGCCCAAAAATAACGTGACCTTTTAAAAATAAGCTAAAAAAAATTCAAAAAAAAATAAAACTTATTCCTAATTTATAGTTTATTAATTAAATTATATTGTAACGAATAAAATTAGCAATTTAAAAGGATAGTCAGTAGAGAAATTTCAAATTAATTTTAATACTTTCTACAGAGGGTATTAAAATAGGGCCTCTATCGGAAACCTACTTAAATTAGGGCCGATCAGCAGTGTATGAGTTAAAGTCGGATTTTCGATTTTAATTTAAAGGTATGGCTAGTAATTTGAATAGAAGTCAAACAACCAGTGAAGGGTTGTAAAAGCATAATGGCAGAAAGCATACTTAACTGAAAGACCTATAAGTCGCACAGATACGCAAGTAGGGCATAGTGACCCCTCGCTATAGAATGGGATAGTCGGGGCTCAAGAGCTAAAAGTTACGCTAGGGATAACAGGCTAATAGTCCGCGAGAGTACACATTGTCCGGACTGATTGGCACCTCGATGTCGACTCAACCTATCCTCCGGGGGCAGAAGCTTGGAAGGGTTCGGCTGTTCGCCGATTAAAAGGTTACGTGAGTTGGGTTTAATACGACGTAAGTCAGTATGGTCCCTATCTTTTGAAGGGAAAAATAGTAAAAGGGAAATCGGTTTCTAGTACGAAAGGATCAATAACCCATGTTTCACTAGTGTACCAATTGTTGACTTTGCGAGTTGGCATCGTTGGGTAGCCACAAACATAACAGAGAAAAGCTGAAAGTATTTTAAGCCAGAATCTCGTTCCTAGATACTATCAAAAATTTAATATTAATATTTAAAATAAGGTATTAAAGTATCTAAACTTGAATATTTTTAATTAAATAAAGATAAGAAATAGACTATTTCTTAATAGGATGCGTGAGTAAGAATTGTGAATACCTTATTATAGCATTACTAATTTATCTTACGACTTAGAGTTATTATATCAATGAATTACATTTTTCGTGCGCCGCCCACCACAAAACCCAAAGGGTAGTGGAGGGCCCAGTGCACGTCTTATTCCTAAACCCTTGGCGAAGCTGCGAAGCAACGGCGACAAGGTAGGAAGACTTAAAAATAAGATATTACTTTAGTTATATTAGTTTTCGAATTAGAATATAAAAAGTTTAATTGCTATTATAATCTAATATTGTAAAATTATCTTGATTAAACAACAACAACTACAACAACTCTAATTTTTTTAAGTCTTCTATACCACTGCTTTTCGAACAGAAAATAACGATAAGTTTCGCTGCTTGGCCTGCGGTGATTAATTATTAAACTTTTAAATAGTTCAGTTTAAGTAATAAAACTAATTTACAAAAAAATAATGGTTTGCCTTTTCCTATGCTAAATAATCTGTTTCAAAATTCAAAACCATCTGCCGGTTCCGATGAGATAATAAATCCCTCTAAATTTCCTGCAGATATGCCTAATAAATTCCACACTATAAAAATAATAAATTAAGACTTATGTCCTATTGCAGCACTCAATGCCGTAAAATTTTTAATTTAATGGAAGATTAATTTAATCTTTTTATAGCATAATTGCCTTATCCCTAAGGACATGCTGTGAATACTAACTACTACTATGAATTTAGCTTTATTTTTATTCTTAATGGGAACTTTAGGTTTTATTTTAAACCGTAAAAACATTATTCTTATGATTATAAGTATTGAAATTATGTTACTTGCTGTTACTATTTTAATATTAATTAGTTCTTATAATTTTGATGATAATGTGGGACAAACTTTTGGAATATATATTATTACTGTTGCTGGAGCTGAGTCTGTTATTGGTTTAAGTATTCTTGTAGCTTATTATCGATTAAGAGGTGACATTTCTTTAAGAACTTAAATGTATTTAACTATATTGATTCTACCTCTTTTAGGTTCTATAATTTCCGGTTTATTTGGTAAAAAAATTGGAGTTACGGGTTCACACATTGTAACTATATCCTGTTTAATTTTATCTTCTATTTTATCTTCTGTTGCTTTTTATGAAGTTATATTATGTGAATCACCTGTTTATATTTATATAACTAGTTGGGTTGATTCTGAGGTTTTAAATATTTCTTGGGAATTTTTATTTGATAGTTTAAGTGTAGCTATGTTAATACCAGTTTTATTTATTAGTACCTTAGTGCATCTGTTTAGTGTAGATTATATGTCGGGAGATCCTCACAATCAAAGATTTTTCTCCTATTTATCATTATTCACATTCTTTATGTTAATACTAGTAACTGGTGCTAACTATTTAGTAATGTTTGTTGGTTGGGAAGGAATCGGTGTGGTTTCTTTTTTACTTATTAGTTTCTGGTATACCAGAGTACAAGCTGTAAAATCAGCTATACAAGCTTTAACTATGAATAGAGTAGGTGATATGATGTTATCAATAGGTTTATTCGCTATGTTCGCACTTTTTGGAAATTTGGATTATTCTACTGTTTTTTCAATTAGTCCCTATGTGAATGAAATTGCTATTACAATTATTGTACTTTTACTGTTTATTGGAGCTACCGCTAAATCGGCTCAAGTTCCTCTACATGTTTGATTGCCTGGTTCAATGGAGGGTCCTACTCCAGTGTCAGCTTTAATTCACGCTGCCACACTTGTAACTGCTGGAATATATTTACTATTGCGATCATCTTGGCTTTTAGAATACAGTCCCCTATCTTTAATAGTTATTGTTTTAGTAGGTTCTATTACTGCATTCTTTGCCGCTACTTCGGGACTTGTACAGAATGATATTAAAAGAATAGTAGCGTTTAGTACAATTTCTCAATTAGGTTATATGGTTGCCGCAATTGGGCTAAGTCAATACAACGTGGCTTTGTTCCATCTAGTAAATCATGCTTTCTTCAAAGCATTACTATTCCTATCTGCTGGTCAAATTATTCACTCAATGATGGATGAGCAGGATGTTCGAAAGTTAGGTGGTTTAATAAATTTTTTACCTTTTACATATTCAATTATGGTTATAGGTTCATTATCATTATTAGCTACACCTTTCCTAACTGGTTTTTATAGTAAAGATTTAATAATTGAATTAGCTTATTCAAAATATTCATTTACGGGTACATTCTCGTACTATTTACTTTCTGTTACAGCGGGATTAACCGCATTTTATTCCTTTAGATTAATAATGCTTACATTTTTAACTGTACCTAACGGATCTAAAATAAAATATTTAAATGTACATGAATCTAATTTAGTAGTAATAATATCTTTATTTACATTATCTATTTTCAGTATTTTTTTTGGTTATTTATTTTCAGATTTATTTGTAGGTATTGGAAATAATGCTTTTAGTTCTGCTTTATTTGTACACCCTAATAATGTTAACTTAGTGGAAGCTGAGTTTAGTATTCCTTTAATATTTAAACTTCTACCTGTAACTTTATCAGCTATAGGAGCTGCAATAGCTATAATTACTTATCAAACAAAACCGGAATTATTTACATTTATAACTGATAGTGTATTAGGAAAAAATGTATATACATTTTTAAATGGAAAATACTTTTTCGATGTAATTTATAATCATTATATTATTAGAAAAAGTTTAAACTATGGGTATTATATTACTAATATTTTAGAAAAAGGGGTATTTGAAATCATGGGTCCATATGGTCTGTCTAATGTGTTATTTAAAACAGGAAATAACATAAGTAAAATGGATACTGGAATAATAACTAGTTATGCTTTATATATAGTATTAGGTTTAATTAGTCTTATCTTTTTAGTATTTTTCCCTGCTATAATAGACATTAGTAATTTTCCTATTTTTACTTTAGAATTAAGATTGTTTATTATTTATTTAGCTTCATTTATATTATATTTAGTTTTATAGTAACATGATGAAATACCCTAGAGATACTTTTATAAGTATTCCTTTATTGTCTATCTTTATACTTTAAACACTTTTAACACTTGTAATATTTATAACATTTATAACTTTAATCACTTTTAACAACTTTAAACAATTTTAACATTTTTACTACTGAGCCACAGAAAAGGGTTAAGACTTTATATAATATTAAAAAAATAGAAATGTAAAGCGTGGATATCCTTACTTTTCAATTTCATTCCATACTATTCCAATTATGATTATATATTTATCTGTTTGGTTTTTTAATTTAAACTTACAATTCCTTATTTAAATTTTAATTAGGTTATATGCGTTGCTGCGCGAGCACCACACACACTTTTACACCTTCAATCGTCTTTATAAGCCACTAACCATGTAAATGGTAAGCATAATTTTTTTATATTTAAATTAATTACTTTTATTATAAAGTAAACACTAATTAATTTTGTTAAAAATCTGGTGGGGCAGCGGGCCCGAGGGTCAGGCTAAACTAGACTAAATTTCTAAAAATAAACTCCACGTTAACTCGGCGGTCCACCATGATATAATAATTATTTTTAGGTAATAAGTAAGTATACTACAATATTTATATAATCATTCGTCAAAGTTAACGTGGACGGCTGTAATGCTTAATTTACAGTCATGTCACTAAAATCTAAAAATAAAAAAAAAACATTAACGTACAAATTACGATTCAAATTACTAAACATTATGCTTTTTAATAAAAAACTTTTGTAATTGTATTCCTAACAGGGAGCTGAGCAACTTTTCACCTTTAATCCAAATTTAGACTTATGGTCCACTGTGAAACTTATTAAGCGTTAGCACGGTTTTT
>Ga0233341_1000008_pt1 | contig 34910 bp, 19 predicted proteins | sample GEONDECOMP247_FD_180672 | JGI IMG/M metagenome (GOLD analysis project Ga0233341, IMG submission 180672) | Leaf litter microbial communities from Shasta-Trinity National Forest, California, United States - GEON-DECOMP-247 | ecosystem: Environmental > Terrestrial > Plant litter > Unclassified...
TAGGCACGAAGTTTACCTTAAGATACTTTTAAAAATACGTAATAGAACATTACGATATAGGCTTTAGCTGAAAGGATTTTGATGTTTTGAGGTATAAAGTACTAATTTTATTATATACTAAATAATACACATATCATACTAGAAAAAAAAGAAGCTTTTTTTTAGCCCGGTTAGCATAAAAGTAATGCAACCGTTTTGTAATCGGTAGAAGTAAGTGCGATACTTGCACTGGGCTATGGATATCCACAAAATAAACAACCTTGCTCTATCTTTTTTACATCCTTTTAGAGTAATAATAGGATAGAAAAAGGGACGAAAAAAACTATAAAAACTTTATGTGATTTACTTTTTTTAGAATACCCTATACTATTACATGATCATATAATTATACATGTGGGTTGATGTAATTGGTAACATTATTGGCTCATGCCCAAAGTATAGAGGTTCGAGTCCTTTGCCCACATACAAAAATGGAAAGGTTATAGCTTAATTGGTAAAGCAAGCTGCTCATGATAGCTCAGATGAGTGTTCGAGTCATTCTAGCCTTATTTAGATATAGTCTAGTATCTTTTATTCCTTTTTTATATAGAGATAAAAAAAGGAATAAAAGAGTAGTACTAAAAAAAAGAATAGAAAATAGGTAAAAACAAGCATATCATTATAGATATTTTCACAAAAATCCGAGTGCTGGAATTGGTAGACAGGGCGAACTTAAGATTCGCTGACGTATCGTCGTAAACGTTCAAGTCGTTTTTCGGATAAGGAATATTAAAGCGGGTATTTATGTGACTAGAATATATTGGTACATATGAACCTTACATTTAAGATGTATAATTAAGTATTATAAGTCTAATTTTATTTTAAGCTAAACTCATATACTTCGACCTACCCATATTATTTTCTAATGTTTTAGACCCATTCGTCCAATGGATAAGACAGAACTCTTTCACTGTTAAAATAAGGGTTCGATTCCCTTATGGGTTATATTAGTTTAAGTAAGAAAAGAAGTTTTTGGTAATATATACTATAGATATCCTATTATTAGTAGTCTATTAGCTCAGATAGATGTAATATATACTACATATGAAAAGATAGAAGGGGGTATAGTTTAACTGGTAAAACGGTGATTTTGCATATCATTAATTTAGGATCGATTCCTAATATCTCCATACGGTGAAAAGATCTATACATTCTATATATAACAATAAGTTAGGTATATATTGCCAAAAATATCCTTACTACAAAGGAAGTTTCTCATACAGCAGTGTAATAATAAAAAAAGTTGTATCCTTGCCAATTTTTAGGATAACTTTCAAATAAAAATATATATTCTTTTTTGCGTCTCCTTTCACACTACTTCTTTTTATTATAGTTATTCCTATGTGGAATATCGTAAATAAATGAGTGTAAAAAGTAGAGCTCAAGAAGCTCAACTGGCTGAGCGGAACTCTGAAGATGTTTAGGTTATAAGTTCGAATCTTATCTTGAGCAAATAAGTACTTTATACATTTGGATACTTTATTTTTGGATACCAATAATAAAGGATCAAAGAGATAATGATTTAAAGTTATAAATATATAAAATAGTGATAGAATATAAGTTTAGAAAATACAAGAAAAAATAAATAAAATTCTCCATATAAGACGTAATTATATATGAAAGCATTGTATTATTCTTTCCATTACTTTTTTTATATAGGGGGGTTCGTTTCTTTTACTAATAATATCTATTAATAAACAAGAATATTTAAGAAGTAAAACAATGATAGCTTACTCTAGGGTAAACAGAAGTGGAGCCGGGCGGGCGGCCGGCAGGTAGCGAAAAAAATATCCTTTTTTTTCGTGTGGATGCTAACTAAACACAGTTAAAAATAGACTCGTTTTATACCTCCAAGAAACATATTACTTAGATACAGAATAGAAAAGGAATAATGCATTACAATTGTTATCCATAAATTAAAGATTGCTAACAAGACTGATGTTATTATTCTATGGGTATGCTGGAATTGGTAGTCAGGTCCCGCTTAGGACGGGGTGGTATTAACCGTACAAGTTCAAGTCTTGTTACCCATATAATTTCCTTTATACTCTTATACATTATAATATTTTGGTGTTAATTTAATGTTCTTTTTGCCTTTTCTTATGCAGAGTCTAAAGAGTAGTTAGGAAAAGGGACTTTAGGTACCTTCTTTTGTTATTTTAGGTTTCTTTTTTAACTACTATATTCTTTCTTTTCTATTTGGATTATTTTTACTATTTTTTTAAATTAGAAAAATGGATAGTACAGAATAATACTTGTTTTAAGGAGGTTATAGTTCAATTGGTAGAACAGCTGTATGTGGCACAGTAAGTTCCCTGTTCAAGTCAGGGTATCCTCCCAACTATATTTAGTAGGTAAAAAATAACCTCTTTCTTTTTAGGCCAGGATAGTTCAACAGGATAGAACATTAATTTCATGCATTAAGAATGAGAATTCGATTTTCTCTCCCGGCTCATTAAACTAAGGATAGTATACATAAATTAGGACTAATTATATATATGTAGTTATTCTTTCTTTGAATTCTTATAGATTTAGATCAAAAAGTAAAAAATGGTTAAATTGGTGTATAATCAAATTATACAGTTAAAATCGTTAATCTGTCAAATAAAATTACTTATCTGAAAGTTACAACATTAGATATATAAGTCCAAAAGCTGTTATACCTTGAGTACTCTCCAAAATTAGGTATAGATCTACATAATAAGGAATTTAACTACTTTTAAATGACAAATTTAACCAGAAGTAATTTTCAAGCCCATCCCTTTCATTTAGTATCCCCCTCACCCTGACCTATATCTATTAGTCTTAATTTATTAACACTTACTACCACTGGAGTGTTAAGTATGCATAATTTCGCACACGCATCTACAGTTTTTTTTGTAGCGCTATTCTTAGTGATATATACTATGGCCTTATGATTTAGAGACATAATATCAGAAGCTACCTACATAGGAAATCATACTTTAGCTGTGCAAAGAGGAATAAATATGGGTGTTGCTTTGTTTATAGTTTCTGAAGCCCTATTTTTCTTAGCGATTTTTTGAACGTTCTTTCATAGTGCATTATCTCCTAATATTGAATTAGGAGCGCAATGACCTCCTATGGGTATACAAGCAATTAACCCTTTCGAATTACCTTTATTAAATACTGTTATATTATTATCATCAGGTGTAACTGTTACGTATGCGCATCACTCTTTAATACAAGGAAATAGAGCTGGAAGTCTTTATGGATTAGTATATACTATAATACTAGCCACAATATTTACAGGGTTACAGGGTGTAGAATACTCTGTGTCAGGATTTTCTATATCAGATGGAATTTACGGGTCCTGTTTTTACTTTGGTACAGGGTTAACATATGGAGCCCCTTTTAAACACCTATTCTTTTTTTTTTCGATAGAATAGAAAAATACAAATAACTAAATGGAATTACAAATTATCTTTAGATTAAGCTATATTTAAAAATTAAAAAAAGGAAATCATTAACAGCATTGTTTTGCCAGACAATAAAGAGATTCTTTTTTAGTTTAAATAGTGCATTGTATTATGTTTATTAGAAAACAGGGTAAATTGCATGAAACTCTTATATCGAATAGGTATAAGATAATATGCAGCCAAGCATAAATCGATAAGTTATTCTATAATAATGATTACGTATGGAATTGGATTTATGAAGGTTCAACGACTAGTAAGTGAGTATTATCAACAATAATCTTACCACGAAAACCCTGCGACTTAATGGTTAAGTTGATGACATAGTCTGAACCATTTTGATAAGAAATGGAAAAAGGATAAAGAGCCTTTTTACTCTTTTTTATTATAAGAATAAAAGAGAATCCAAAAAGTCCATGGTTTACATGTAATTATAGGAACAATCTTCTTAGCCGTAGGGTTATGACGTGTTTTAGCTTATCACTCGACTGAAAATCATCATTTAGGTTTCGAATCTGGTATATTATATTGACATTTTGTTGATGTTGTATGACTATTTTTATATATCTCTGTGTATTACTGAGGATCATAGTAGATAGAAGAATTTAGTATGATTTTTCTTTTTTCTCTATTTTGTGTAGGTATAATAAATTATATACTATTTATTGGCTTTAGTACTATTTTACCCATTGTTTTTTATTCTAATAATAAAAAATAGTCGGAATATAAAAAAGGAATTAGAAATAATGAAAGGAAGGTCCCGTTTGCTGGTTTACGGGTTGAGCTGTAAACTCAATAGTTTCGACTATCGAAGGTTCGATTCCTTTTCTTCCTAACTATGGCTTTTTTTACATTGCTCTTATATTTTAAAAAAGCAGTAAAAACAAGCCGAAAATGAAATACCGTATATCAGAAAGATTATACATAATAACTGTATAGAATCCTGACATAAGTATATATATATCTTACTCTTCTAAAATATAAACATGAAAAAGTCAAATTTTGAATATCAAAAAACAAATCTAAATACAATACAAAATACAAAAAATAATAGCCAAGCAATCTTTCCAAAAACAAATCTAAACACAATGCATAATATAAGTCATATAACACAACAAAAAACAAACAATATCCCTAAAATAAGGGATATTGTTTTATTTCCTTTACAATATAGCGATAAACTTATACGACATAATCCTGCTGCCACTTCGGAATGAGATAATAGTCATTATTCTTACGCAAATGGAGAGTCGCAAGTATCGGCAGTAATTGACCAATCTACTTATGAGCTGGTCAAGCTATTTTTTAACTCCAGACCGAAGAATATAGATTCTAGCAAATCTTCTATATTTAACCATAAATCTATTTTGAAGACATTCATAGCAAGACCACATGTGAAAAGTAACATAAACAGAGCCAGAATTACCATCTATAAATATAATAGACAAAAAGTCTATTATATGAATATGCTGAAGAAATCCTTTACGTTGTGACCCAATAAAAACCTAAAAAAACCTTCGGTAAATTTAAGATTGAACAGCCCTAGTAAGAAAGTCGTTACTACCGTTAATCCCTCTTTGAACTATTTGGGGTATTCCAATCATAAAATAAACAGTACAAATAGAACTCTACCAGTTAAAGGGATTAAAAATAGTGTTTTCCCACCTTTAGCGAAGGCTAAAAAAGGGATAAGATCCTATAACACCTATGCTGTCCCTTTTGGTTTTAGAGATCTAAAAAAAATAAACGTTAAATATCTTTCCCAAAAAGTCATAAAACCCTCTGAAATAAAATTAAGTATACGTAAAGTGCTATCCATATCGCGTCATAGCAATATGACTTTGCCCGCAATAAAAAATAACAACCTTTCGATAATACAATCAGAAAAAAAAAGTATCTCTAGAGCCCCTACTCTAGTAATTACCAGGTCAGATAGTAAAAAGTGGTTAGAGAACCCTTACAATAGACATGGTGTAAATAAATTAGATACAAATATCCAAAAACACCGTAAAAGTGTAGAAAGTATAAAAAAAAAATGAAAACAATCCAAATCTAATATTTTGTATCAATTTTCTTCGAAGAATAACCAAATAATACTTACTGAAGTAAGAAAGGGTCACAAGAAGTATACTGATAGTAAAAACATTCCAAAGTTTGGTAAACTCCCTTTTAATAAAAAAGTACCAGGTAAATTTAAAAGAGGAAATAAGGGTATCAACCTTTTTATACCTACATTATATTCTACTAATCTAATTAGATATTGATACCTTCCAGTTGTAAGAAAATCTGTAATAACACTATCTAAAAAGCGTAAAACTACTCAAAATACAGTAAACATTTCAAGAGTAATACAAAAAAGAAGTAAAGGAAATATTATTCAATCTAGAAAGCAGATTTCCCCTTTTCTATTACGTATGTTAAAAATGGCAATACTTAAGGGAGAAAAGAGTATTTCATTGAATATACTAAGAAATAAAACATTTCATCTTGTTTTGAGTACTCTTAAAAATTCCTTTAAAAGTAAATCCTCTATTTTAGTTCTTAAAAGAATAGAAAATTATTCCCTTAACTTTTATTTAAAGGTAAAAAGTTTAAAACTATTCCTATTTAATTTTGGTAATATGGGGAATTATGATTGCGCACCCGGTTTTCTTCTTACTATTTGAAATAAATTGATAAATACTTCTAATCCTGTTTTACCTACTTTCCCTTTAGCTAAAAAAGGAGCTAAACAAAATGCTAACTTGTATAGTAAGATTACTATACCAAGCCTTCGGCTTGGTAAGTTTGTCGGAAAAATATATAAAAGAATATTTGCATCTAAATTTTATTATACAATACTATGAGTATATTATATGAAATCTAATAATATTTATTTATCACGGTTAAATAATATTCTTAAAAAAAGATACGGAAAAAAAATATCGCTGAATATAGTAGACTTAAAGTACCTTTATCTAGATAGTAATATAATGGCTTCTGCCATAACTACGAAGTTAAAAGATAGAAAAAAGAGAGTTCTTAGGGTATTAAAAAGAGCTTTAGGTCTAATAAAAAAGCCCTACTTTAAAATACATTTTTATAACAGAAAAAAAACGTTAGAACAGCTAAATGTTAATTTCTTGTTAATGGATAAAAACTTGAATATGTCGACTTATTCCTTAAGCAAGAATATTCTAAATAAAGACTTGTTTAAAAAACCTAGTAATTATAAATCTCGTTTATTGCTTTTCCACTTAAAACACAAAATAGTTAGTGGTGTTAGACTACAAGGTTCAGGTAGATTAACAAGAAGATTAACAGCATCGAGATCTATCTCTAAATTCAAGTATATGGGTAGCTTACAGAATATAGAATCTTCTCGTCAAGCTGTTTCTACCGTCATGCTAAGAGGATATATGAAATCGAATTTACAATACATGAACATAAATAGCTATAATCGTAATGGTGCATTTGGTGTAAAAGTATCAGTAAGTTCTTATTAAGTATTTCCAATTTTTTTATAAATAAGGGGAAATTAGCTAAATTGGTAAAGCAATCGTGATAAACTTTTCTGTAAGAATTACGGTAGGTTAAGTGTTCGAACCACTTATTCCTCATCTTTTAATAAAAAAAGCAAAATGGAAGATTTTGGGCTCTAAAAGTGGAATTTATATCCTAAAAAAAAAGCTAAGTGTTGGAAGAGTAATATGTATACTGGTTTTACTGTTATTAGTAAAAATTCGAAAAATGGTTGAAAATACTTACAGATTTTATTATGAATTTATCATTGATTTTATTTTTAATAGGTATATTGGGGTTTGTTTTAAATAGAAAAAATATTATATTAATGCTTATTTCAATAGAAATAATGTTATTATCTATCACATTTTTAATATTAATAACCTCATTTAGTTTTGATGATATATTAGGTCAAACTTTTGCTATTTATATTATAGCAATAGCTGGTGCAGAATCAGCTATAGGATTAGGGATTTTAGTGGCATTTTATAGATTGAGAGGAAGTATTGCTTTAGATTATAAATAATGTATTTAACTTTAATTATCTTACCCTTATTATCTTCCATCGTATCCGGATTTTTTGGACGTAAAATCGGAGTTAGTGGTGCTCAATGAGTAACATGTACTTCTGTTATTTTAACAACAACACTGGCAATCATTGCTTTTTTTGAAGTAGGATTTAATGGTATACCTGTAACAGTTAAATTATTCAGATGAATAGATTCTGAATCTCTTAATATATTATGAGGATTTAATTTTGATTCATTAACAGTATCTATGTTAATACCAGTGTTAATCGTTTCTTCTTTGGTTCACATATATTCAATAGGATATATGAGTCACGATCCACATAATCAGCGTTTCTTCAGTTACTTAAGTCTATTTACCTTTATGATGATTATATTAGTGACGGCTAATAATTTTCTACTTATGTTTGTAGGATGAGAAGGTGTCGGAGTCTGTTCTTATCTATTAGTGAGTTTTTGATTTACTAGGATAGCGGCTAATCAGAGTTCTATATCTGCCTTTTTAACAAACAGAGTAGGTGATTGTTTCTTAACTATAGGTATGTTTGCTATATTATGATCTTTTGGTAATATAGATTATGCTACAGTATTTTCTTTAGCACCATATATGAATGAAAATATTGTTACTATAATTGGTATATGTTTATTAATAGGAGCTATGGCTAAAAGTTCTCAAATAGGTTTACACGTATGGTTACCAATGGCGATGGAAGGTCCTACACCAGTTTCTGCTTTAATACACGCTGCCACGATGGTTACAGCGGGTGTATATTTATTAATGCGTTCATCTCCTTTAATAGAATATAGTTCTACAGTATTAATGCTATGTCTATGAATTGGAGCCATTACTACTGTATTTAGTTCACTTATAGGTTTATTCCAACAAGATATTAAAAAAGTGATAGCTTATTCTACTATGTCACAACTAGGTATGATGGTTATAGCTATAGGTTTATCTTCATACAACATTGCTTTATTTCATTTAGTAAATCATGCATTTTATAAAGGACTACTTTTCTTAGGTGCGGGGTCAGTAATACATGCTGTATCTGATAATCAGGATTTTAGAAGATATGGAGGATTAAGACCTTTTTTACCTTTAACCTATTCAGTTATGCTTATAGCCTCCCTTAGTTTAGTTGCATTTCCTTTTATGACAGGATTTTATTCCAAAGATTTTATATTAGAATCTGCATACGGACAATTTTACTTTTCTAGTATTGCTGTTTATTTCATAGCTGTTATAGGAGCTATGTTTACAACTTTGTATTCAGTAAAAGTATTATATCTAACTTTCTTAACGAATCCTAATGGACCTCTAATCAATTATAAAAAAGCTCATGAAGGAGATATATATATGAGTATTCCTTTGATCATATTAGCTATCTTCTCCATCTTCTTTGGATATATCAGTAAAGATATATTTATAGGATTAGGTACAGGTTTTTTTATCGATAATGGATTGTTTATACATCCTTGCCATGAAATTACTCTGGAAACAGAATTTGCTGTCCCTTTATTATTTAAATTATTACCATTAATATTTACAATAACATTAACTATACTATCCATACTATATTCTGAATTTTTCCCTAATCCCTTGATACATTTTAAATTATCTAGGTTAGGTTATAACATATTTGGATTTTTTAATCAAAGATTCCTTATAGAACTTTTTAATAACGAATATATCACAAATATAGTTTTAAAATTAGGTGGTCAAACTACCAAAGTATTAGATAATGGATCTATTACTTACATAGGGCCATATGGTTTAGAGTTAGGTTTAGTAAAGCTAAGTAAAAACATATCTAGCTTAGACTCAGGTATAATAACATCTTATGCTTTATATATACTAGCTGGTTTTATATTTTATCTTTTCTTTTTTGGTATTGAAGATACTATTCTTATATTATTAATAATATATGGATCCTTTTTTATAGTAAAAAAGAATGACAATACCCAAGAGGATTCTTTGAAATATATCAGAACTCTTAAGCTTACGTCATCCACTATGACTAACGCTAGCGATGGCTAACAGATATACTTTTTCCGGCTCCATTAAATTTCTATGCGAGACTCCAAAATAGTATAACCGAAAAAAGAATCTTTTATTTTTACTTCTTACTCTATATACTTTATTGTATCTTGTTCTACTTACTTTTTATCTTAGGATATAAGTAAAAGTATACAAGAAAGTCTTCATTCTTTTTATACTTTCTTTTTGAAAAAAAAAAAGTCTTAATCCTTTTATACTTTCTTAAAAAAGAGTAAAAACAAGTATTTAAATAATAGATTGGGAGCCCACATAAAGGGTAAATAGTTACCTATCCAATTTATCTTACCCTAATACAGTCATTTACTTACACTATATAATTAAAAATACTCCATATATACAAATGTATATATGTGATTTGAGAATTCCTCCTAAAAAAAGACAAGATCAGGTATAAAAAAGATATCCCTCAAATATAACTTTTTTTTTGACGATCCATTTTTTACTACACTATGTTATATTTAAGTTTTATTACGTCTATTCTTGAGGTTATTATAATAACTGTACCCGCGTTACTAATAGTAGCTTATGTTACTGTGGCTGAAAGGAAAACTATGGCTAGCATGCAAAGAAGATTAGGGCCTAACGTAATAGGTTATTATGGTCTATTACAAGCCTTTGCGGACGCTCTTAAATTACTATTAAAGGAATATGTTTCTCCTACACAAGCTAATTTTGTATTATTCTTTCTTGGTCCTATAATAACTTTAGTATTTTCTTTACTAGGGTATGGAGTAATACCTTATGCACCTGGTTTATCTATCTTTGATTTTAATTTAGGTATACTTTATCTCTTAGCTGTTTCATCTTTGGCTACCTATGGTATATTATTAGCTGGTTGATCTGCTAATTCTAAGTATGCCTTTCTAGGATCCCTTAGAAGTACCGCACAATTAATAAGTTACGAATTAATTTTAAGTTCTGCCATATTACTAGTTATTTTCTTAACCGGTAGTTTAAATCTAAGTGTAAATATAGAAGCTCAAAAAGCTGTCTGATTTATATTTCCCTTATTCCCTGTATTTTTGATCTTCTTCATTGGTTCGGTAGCAGAAACAAATAGAGCACCATTCGATCTTGCTGAGGCTAATAAAGCGGTAGCGAAAAAGGATCTTTTTTTCTGCGTGTCTTGTTTTCTTATTTATTCTTAGAATAAGAAATTAGTAAATAGAAAAACAATCTACAAATAAAGAAAAAAAAGAATTCTAATATAAAAATAATAAGTTATACTCTGATTTGGCCTCATATAAGATTGCTATATGCTAGAATATTCTGACATTTATATCAAGGATAATTAGCAGGAAATCTACTTTCATTACTAGAAGATTATATGTTACTGTTTTTACGCATATCACATTTCAGGTAATAATAAGCTAGAGTTCCTTAGAGACTTCTCGCAATCATTAACTATTTATAGTTAAATAACAAAGTCCTACCCAGACTATTTTTTGGATCGGCCGGCTCCAATTTAAAAAAAGTAAATTCTGGATCAAAAGTCTTATACATATTCATAGAACACTTTACTTTCTATTAAAGATAATAATAGATATTTTATAGAAAGAAAAAGGATGTATTGGGATATTATTTACTTAGGAATCAGAACTTGTTAGTGGTTTTATGACTGAGCATGCTGCTGTTATATTTGTTTTCTTTTTCCTAGCTGAATATGCTAGTATTGTACTTATATGTATTTTAACTAGCATTTTATTTTTAGGAGGATATTTATTGAATATTATGCCTTTGCTCTATTTATGATATATTATGGATATAAGCACAGTTTATTTTGTAAATGATTTAATGCCTGCTCTTTATTCCTTTTTCATATTATTAGAACCAGTGAATAATATATCACTATCTAATCCATTTACTTCTGAAAATCTATCTTTTTTCATTGCAGAAAAAGAAAGTGTAATATTCGATCCGTTGTTGGAAGGTATATTCAGTGGAGTAATATTAGGTGTAAAGTCCTGTATTATGATATTTATTTTTATTTGAGCAAGAGCATCCTTTCCTCGTATACGTTTTGATCAATTAATGTCTTTCTGTTGAACTATTTTATTACCACTTGTTATAGCTTTTATTATATTAGTACCATGTATTCTATATAGCTTTGAGATATTACCTAGTAATACTATATTCTTTTAAACTATAAATTAAATATGCACTAGTAAACTTGAAATTTTTCCGGCTCCATCGGCTGGGTTGGTTTATACCTTGCTATTTTACTAGTGCACCCATTTTTTATATAGTTGATTTAAAGTATATAGGGATAAGTTGCAGATGGCTCTGCGTTTTGATCGGCTCCATATCCTAAACTTGAAGTTCAATTCTTCCTTATCCCTTTCTCTCAAAAGGGAAGTATTATAAAAAAATTCTAGTAACAAACCTACTCTTGTTTTGTTTGGTCGAGTAATTCTTACTATCTCTAGCCCTTTTACTATAGCATTTCATGAAACTAACTTAGGTTTACTTTCATACTTTTTGAAAAAAACAAAGTCTAGGGTTTAAATAGTAATAAAAAAAAGTAGCTCTTCAATTATACAAATATTATATTTATACAATGAACACAAGTTTCATCACATTCAACGTTAATACTAGCCCACTAGACCAATTCGAAATAAGAGACTTAGTTAGTTTAGATCTACCTGTACTAGCTAATATACACTTGTCTTTAACAAACATAGGATTGTACCTTGTTATAGCTTTCTTTATTACGTTATTATTTAATACACTAGCTACTAATCAAAACAAGATAGTTTCTAACAATTGATCAGTGAGTTTAGAAACAATATATGCAACTGTACATGGAATAGTAGTAAATCAAATAAATGCTACAAATGGACAGAAATATTTCCCCTTTATTTACGCCTTATTTGTTTTTATCTTAATAAATAATTTAATAGGTATGATACCATATAGTTTTGCTTCAACAAGTCATTTTATTTTAACTTTTTCTTTAAGTTTTACAATAGTTTTAGGAGCTACTATACTAGGTTTCCAAAAACACGGGCTACACTTCTTTTCATTATTTGTACCTGCAGGTTGTCCATTAGCATTATTACCTCTTTTAGTGCTTATAGAATTTATCTCGTATCTTGCCCGTAATGTTTCTTTAGGATTAAGATTAGGGGCCAATATAATATCAGGGCATATGCTGTTAAATATACTTAGTGGATTTACTTATAATATAATGACATCTGGTATATTATTTTTCTTTATAGGTCTGTTACCTTTAGCTTTTATAATAGCGTTCTGTGGATTAGAGCTAGGTATAGCGTTTATACAAGCGCAGGTTTTTGTAGTTTTATCATGTTCTTACATAAAAGATTGTTTAGAATTACATTAATACCTAAAAAGCGGATAAATAGTATTGTTCAGCTTTTTCTAATAGGATACTTTATACTTTGTTGGTTTTTAATGGAGCCGCTTTTTTTTGTTCTGCTTTTATCGGTGCCATTAATTGGTACTTTATTTTAGTATCGCTTGCGCACACATTTATATATATAGCTGATTTAAAGTATAAAGGGGTAAGTTGCAGATGGCTCTGCGTTTTGATTGCAGATCATAAATTTGAAGTTCAATTCTTCCTTATCTCTACTAACCCTAGTAAGGGTTAGAAGTAATACTTGGTAACTAGGTGTATGAACTGTAAAAAGAATCCTTTTTTTATGTACCTAAATAGGTTATTGAAAAAAAAACTAGCTTTTCAAGCATATAAATAGTATGTGAAAAAAAGGGGGAATTAGCTTAATGGTAAAGCGTACGTTTTCGGCACGTGAATATAGTGTTCAAGTCACTTATTCCTCTCTATCTTTTTTCTTATTATTTTTAAATCTTTAAATTCCTTTTTTATACTAATAAGTAGGATAAGGGGTGGAAATTGTAAAAATAAAAAAGTCTACTCAGATCGATCTACTGGTAGAAAGCTCTTTGTTCGTAAGTTAGAGCTCATTATAGCGCAATATTAGCAGGTAACCCTAATCCTACCTCCATTCATTGAACAAATAGATATATATAGGACTTATCAGAAGCGGCTTTTAGGGTTTTAATGATGTGTAATTTAAGTAAAGTTGTGCGGAATGGGTATAAAACCAGTAAACTTAAAGCTAAACTAATAGTATGTTAATGGTTTCTTTACATATTATTTTTCATGCAAAATGTATTAAAGAGGGGACTATCACCATATATTATTATATGTTATTATTAAGCTTACTTACCATACCTTTAATAGGTATATTTATAATCTCAGCTGATCTTGAGAATTTTCCATTTCAATACAAATCTATTGAAAATAAAAAAAAAATAGCATTGTTTATATCTATACTGAATTTTCTACTTTGCTTATTTATATTTATATTCTTTGATTTTTCATATAATCAATTTCAATTTGTATTAGAACCACATAATGTTAGTGAATATCCCTTTTATTTAGGATTAGACGGTATCTCTATTTATTTTGTATTATTGACTACTTTCATAATGCCTATTACTATATTGTCCAATTGAACATCTATATCACACGATGTAAAGTGATATTTAATAATAATGTTATTATTAGAAACTCTTTTATTGGCTGTGTTTATGGTTTTAGATATTTTTTTATTTTATATATTTTTTGAAAGTATTTTACCCCCTTTATTTATACTAATAGGATTATTTGGTTCAAGTAACAAAGTAAGGGCGAGCTTTTATCTATTTTTATATACTCTATTGGGTTCTTTATTTTTATTATTATCGATACTAGTTATATATTCCGTAATGGGTACTACAGATTTTGATGGGTTATATAAAATAAATTTAAACTATTCCACACAATTTTTTTTATTTTGTGGAATATTTATTGCTTTTGCTGTAAAAACACCTGTGATATTTTTAAACACGTGATTACTAAAGGCACATGTTGAGTCTCCTTTAGGAGGTAGTATACTATTAGCTGCTATAGTATTGAAATTAAGTTTATATGGTATATTAAGATTAATTTTACCTATATTACCTAAAGCTTCTTTAGATTATACATTTATAGTGTATCTTATAGGTGTGATCACTATCATTTATGCTAGTTTTAGTACGCTGAGAACTATTGACATTAAAGAACTAATAGCATATAGTTCGGTGTCTCATGCAGCTGTATACGTATTAGGTGTGTTTAGTAATACTATACAAGGTATTGAAGGAGGTATCACTTTAGGATTAGCCCATGGATTTGTATCCTCTGGTTTATTCATTTGTGCGGGTGGTGTATTATACGATAGATCTTCTACTAGATTAATTACTTTCTACAGAGGTGTTGCTCAAATAATGCCACTATTTTCTATATTATTCTTCATACTTTGCCTAGGTAATGCTGGAACCCCTTTAACGCTTAATTTTATAGGGGAATTTTTAAGTCTTTATGGTACATTTGAAAGATTACCTTTATTAGGTGCATTAGCTAGCTCTTCTATAGTATTGTCCGCAGCCTATACTATGTATATGTTTAACAGAATCGCGTTTGCTGGTAAATTCTCGAAGTTTTTCAAAGTAAATATACCCGACCTAAATAAGCGTGAATTCGTTATACTACTAATTTTAGTACTGTTCACAGTAGTATTAGGTGTATATCCTTCACCTATACTAGATGGTTTACACTATTCTATTTCAACATTAGTATACTCGACAGATATAGTAATGATATCCTAAACCAGGCTATTATGTTTTACTTTTTTATATTTACTTTTTTTATAAAAAGTAAAACTTAACAAGGTAACATGGCAGTAAATATACCATATATACGTAGTAACGTCGCTCTTAATATTGTTATATTTATATAAATGTAACAATATTATACTGCATTTCCTTACTCGAATTAAATACTATCAAGTATTTACTACATTATATTCATCTTTTACGCATTCATTCTATTCCAATATTAAATTAGTAACTACCTAATTTTTTAGAGGGTTAAATTGTAATTTAATGTTTAAATTAAAGAAGAGCGTGTATAGTTTATGTATTGTCTGAATTATCCCATTTAGGCAATATATATTCGATATGATCTTCCAATATAGAAGCCGTTTAATGTACAAACTTTTATACATTAGCCTGGCCTAAAAAAAAGGTATTTTTTCCGCTATGCATAATGGTATACTATAATATTTGTACTGTGCCTAAATTATGAAATATCAAATTATGGCTAAGATTAGTAGATAACTAGGAGTTAACATTTATTTTTTATTATAACTAGTACATTATCCTGTATTATTACCAACCTTGCTCCACTGATCATTCTATAGGAAATATGAGTAATAAAAGTTTGGCCTATTTTTTTAAAGTAATCTAGTACTACGCAAATGAGATAAAACTCTTTTTTTTTTACGACCGGCATCCTTATTTATACTTTTTATTCATTGAATAAGAGTAAATATTTTAGCCCGATCTAAAAAGTACAAGTACAAACAATAGCGAAAAAAACCCAAAACCTAAATTTCTAATATTATTTAGGACATATTGTCTTAACCTTTCATACTTAGTACATGTAATTATGCAATAAACTTATTGATTTTAGTGTGAATTCTTTAATATTCAACCTTTCTTTATGTGATGCACCACACCCTTGAGGATTATATTTTCAAGACACAGCCAGTCCTCAAATGGAAGCATTGATAGAACTACATAATAATATTATGTTTTATTTATTTATTATACTGCTAGGTGTAAGTTGAATATTAGTATCTATTTTAAAAAACTATATATACTACAACTCTATAATAAGTAACAAATACTTAAACCACGGTACTTTGATTGAATTAATTTGAACAATTACTCCCGCTTTTATTTTGATATTAATAGCATTCCCCTCTTTTAAACTATTGTATCTTATGGACGAAGTTACTGACCCTAATTTATCTATAACAGTGGAAGGTCACCAATGATACTGAAGTTACCAGTATGTAGATTTTTTAAATAACGAGGACGAATTTATCGAATACGATTCTTACTTAGTACCAGATTCTGATCTAGAACAAGGGGGTCTAAGAATGTTGGAAGTGGATAATAGAATCATTTTACCAGAATTGACTCATACTAGATTTATGGTTACAGCCGCCGATGTGATACATTCTTTTGCTTGTCCATCATTAGGTATAAAATGTGATGCTTATCCAGGTAGATTGAACCAAATGTCTGTACATATTAACAGAGAGGGTACTTTCTTTGGACAATGTTCAGAAATATGTGGTATACTACATAGTTCTATGCCAATCTCAATACAAAGTGTTTCTCTGGAAAAGTTTCTAGTTTGACTAAGAAGTCAGTAATTAGTATAAGGGAAGAAAAGATACGAAAGTATCTACAACCTTTAGTTATTTACTGGAGCAGTAAGAAATTGGCAACGTCTTTTGTTCTTAGTCGTTCTGTTACCCAAATATTCCACATATTAAATGTAGAACAAATATATATTCTGTTGTTAAGTATATCTATTCTTCATTATGAATATTTAGATATACTTTCTGTATTACGTGAATACAGTTTTATATTATGTTACGCCGCTCTACTATGTCAAACATATATCTTTTTTCAAAACAAGAAGTTTCTGTTAGATTCTCATTTTGTAATGTACTTTATTTTTGGTTATAAACAGGCCAAAACAAGTAAGTACATAAGTATCTTATTAGGAGTTGGGATATTTCTATTATTAATACTCTCTGTATTATCTTATTCAGAGAGTTTAGATAATTGAGTTTTAACTTCCCCAGATCCTGTTAATCAGGATAGTGGTGGATATAATAACTCTAATAATGGAAACAGTAATGGGAACAATTCCGGTGGTGATAACCCTGGAAATAATAATCCTGGTGATAATAATAACTTAGGTAATAAAGATAATAGTGGTGATGATAAAAGTGAAAAAAAGAAATATTCAGAGTCTTATAGTGATAATTCTGAAAATCCCGCTACTTCTAACTCTGAAAATCCAACTACTTCTGTTTCTGAAAATCCAGCTACTTCTGATTCTGGTAATACAGTGGTATCTTCACCTCCTGTCGATTTGAATGATACGGGTTTACATGCAGAACAGACTGTAGAAGAAAGAGATAGAATATACGAACAGTTTGACAGAGAGATTGAAGCAGTAGAAACTCAAATAGAGAACGTAATGCTAGATCCTACTCGAAGTAGTGAATTAGAAGGACTTCATGCTCAGGAAGCTAATCTGAGGTGACTGAAGGACGATTATGGTAATAACGGAAAAAGTGATCAAAATGAATTTGACGATGAAGATGATAACTCTAATGATAGTGGGTTTGAAGATGAAGATGAGTAAATGTAAACAGGAGTAAGAACAAGATACTAGTTGTATTGACAAAGCTAAAGGGCGGAAGCAATTAAAGTCTATTTTACTTTATACTCGTTTGTTACTACATAGTAACTGTAATATTACTAATAGGGGGGATTACTACCCATATTTCATTTTTTCAAACTTATTCTCAAAACCTAGATTACTAAAAATATACTCTTTTATAAGTATAAACAAAGATTACCAATATTTATCTTTTTATTGCAATAATATCATTATTACCATATTATCATATTTATTTACCTATATTATATTTTTAGATTGTAATATTTACAATTACACCAGAAAAAAAAAGTAAACTTAGTTTAATGTAAAACGTAAGAAAAAAAAAGTAAAAATAGTTTTACTTTTTTTCTGCTTATATTATGAGTTCAAACCTTCATAGTTTACAAGGCATATTTAGATCTTTTAGGGACATTGCTATAGCATTTATATACGCAGTATTATCCCCATTGTTTATTCTAAAAAGCAGTAAAAAAAACTACTTTTGTTATGTAAAATGGTATATATAACAATATATCCATAAATTATGCAATCTAAAGTTATAGCAAATATTAGTAAATAACTATAAAAGAGAACTTATCTTTTTTTACTTTGGGATTAATAGAATCCCAAAATAAACCATAATAGGGTAGTAGTAAAAAAAAAAAGAATGGTCAAGTAATGTATAGACCTATATTAGGGCTAAATAATAGCATTGTTATTTGTAAAGGTTCGATTGCTTTAAACCCTTTTTATACTTTTTTACAACTTTAATGAATAAAAAAGTATAAAAAAAAGATGTATCCGTATATTAAATAGAGATAAGATAGTTATAAAATAAGAAAATATAACCTAGCCAAATTTTCTGTGCTGTTTCATTTATAGAGTGAGCTTTAACTCTAAAATGAATAGCATAGAAGGAAGGATAAACACCCAAAACGCGTCTATATCCTTATGACTGGAAAGATGATTTTTATCTTCCAATGCTAAAGATATTGGTACATTGTACTTAATCTTTGCGTTGTTCTCAGGACTAATAGGTACTGCTTTCTCTGTATTAATCAGATTAGAGCTATCTGGACCTGGTGTACAATACATAGCAGATAATCAGTTATATAATAGTATAATTACAGCTCATGCTATAGTTATGATATTCTTTATGGTCAAAATAAATGCAAATATGAGGAATAATTAAATTTTACTTATAAAAATTAGGTTATTCAACATAAAATTATGGTATCCCATAATGAGGCATGGCCGGGTAAGGTAGGAATGCTTTACTTTTTTTTCACTGTATGCTGGAACACCTTTAGAGCTCTTAGAACTAGAAATACTTTTATTTTTTATGAGTTGAACCCGATTCTAAGAGATTAGGTCATCAGCCGGAAACCATCACTATAGGGGCTTTCTAAGCATTAAATATCTATAAGTAGTAGAATCCTCAGAGACTGCGCGTGAAATACCTTAGTAAATATGATTAAGGTAAAGATACAGTCCAACCGTTAGTGAAAATTGGCGGATAAACGCATGCCTGCTTTAATTGGAGGTTTTGGTAACTTTTTACTACCGTTAATGGTAGGGGGTCCTGACATGGCATTCCCTAGACTTAATAACATAAGTTTCTGACTATTACCACCTAGTTTATTATTATTCTTATTCGCTAGTGGTATAGAAAATGGTGCTGGGACAGGTTGAACACTTTACCCACCTTTATCAGGTATACAAAGTCACAGTGGACCTAGTGTGGATTTAGCTATCTTTGGACTACATTTATCAGGTGTAAGTAGTCTACTAGGTGCTATGAATTTCATTACTACAATATTAAATATGAGAAGTCCAGGTATAAGATTACATAAATTATCTTTATTTGGTTGAGCAGTTATAGTAACAGCTGTACTGCTTTTATTATCTTTACCTGTTCTTGCAGGAGCTATAACTATGGTATTAACAGATAGAAACTTTAATACTTCTTTCTTTGAAACAGCTGGTGGTGGAGATCCTATATTATACCAACATCTTTTCTGATTCTTCGGACATCCTGAAGTATATATACTTATAATACCAGGTTTTGGTATTGTTAGTACTACTATATCAGCTGCTTCTAATAAAAGTATTTTTGGTTATCTTGGTATGGTTTATGCCATGATGTCCATCGGTGTACTAGGTTTTGTAGTTTGAAGCCATCACATGTATACTGTTGGTCTAGATGTAGATACAAGAGCTTATTTCACAGCTGCTACATTAATTATAGCAGTTCCGACAGGAATTAAAATATTCTCTTGATTAGCAACTTGTTACGGAGGATCAGTACACTTAACAGTCTTTATGTTATTTGCACTAGGTTTTGTTTTCCTATTTACAATAGGAGGGTTTAGTACAATAACTTAGCTCTCCCTAAAGGCTACTATATGCTGGAAATCTTCCTAAAACCTTTACAGGGTTTGGGAGTAATCAGCAGGAAATCTACAAACTTAGTTTTGTTAAGATCCTTAGAGACTACATGTAGCCATCATATTAATATGATAAGATATAGTACAAATAATAAATATTAATTATGATATAATCCCAAAATATGCTCTGCTAAACAGCTTCTCCGTATAAAGAGTATATATTTAGTTATGAAAGATTCTAAAGACTGTAAGTGGAGTTGTACTAGCTAACGCTTCACTGGATACTGCATTCCACGATACCTACTACGTTGTGGCACACTTCCACTATGTGTTAAGTATGGGAGCGGTATTTGCCTTATTCAGTGCATGATACTTCTGAATACCTAAAATCCTGGGATTAAGTTATAACGTACTACTATCTAAAGTTCATTTCTGAATCTTATTCATAGGTGTTAACTTAACATTTTTCCCTCAACATTTTTTAGGTTTACAAGGAATGCCACGTCGAATAAGTGATTATCCTGATGCTTTTGCAGGATGAAATTTAATTAGTAGTATAGGTTCACTAGTATCAGTAGTAGCTACAGCTTTATTCTTACACATTGTATACTTACAATTAGTAGAAGGAAAAAGCAGTGCTAGATATCCTTGATACATGCCTGAGTTCTTTTCAGATTATCTACAAATAATATTGAAAAGATCATTTGAGTCCATGGAGTGAGCTTTAAATAGCCCTCCTAAGCCTCACCCATTTATATCATTACCTTTAACTAATTAGATATTTGGATTAGTGGGTATGGTGTTTTTAATGGCTCTGGGTCTCCTTGATACCATGTATACATAGGTATTTAACCCAATTGCTCTAAAAAAAAATAATCTTAGTTTAAAGGTAAAACAAATAGACACAAGTAAAAATAAAACTATGTCTTTTATTTTGAGTTCAAGTCTCAAAGGTCTTAGAACTCTCTAAGTATAAACAAGTACTTCTTTTTTCTTTTTTTTCCCCTATAACATAATAGTAATTATTATGAAAAAAAAGAATTTCTCTTATTGATTGCATGTACTTCTTAAAGGTCCAGGCAGGGCTAGATAAAATGGTAAGCTTTGTACATTATATAAAAAATCTAACTCTTTTAACTTGATATGCGTATTTTAAAAAGTCATCCCCTATTAAGATTAGCCAATTCTTATATAATCGATTCTCCACAACCCTCTAACATAAGTTACTTATGAAATTTCGGATCTTTATTAGCATTCTGTTTAGTTATACAAATTATAACAGGTGTTACTTTAGCAATGCACTACAATCCTAGTGTGCTAGAAGCATTTAATTCAGTTGAGCATATTATGAGAGACGTTAACAACGGATGATTAATACGTTACTTACACAGTAACACTGCCTCAGCTTTCTTCTTCATAGTTTATTTACACATAGGAAGAGGTTTATACTACGGTTCATACAGAGCACCTAGAACTTTAGTTTGAACTATAGGTGTAATTATCTTTATATTAATGATAGTTACAGCTTTCCTGGGTTTGTTACATAGCCCAAAATGATTTAAACTCAACAACAACAACAACAACAACAACAATAACCATAAAAACATATCTAACCTTAGAGTTTTTTTTATAAAAAAAAACTACCCGGACAGCAATAATGAAATTCAAGCTAACTTTTTTTACCCTAGAGCTGGTAGTTTTCCAAAGGTAAAGCGTATGAATACCATATCTCTTTCGCAAGCATGAAAAAGATCTTTTTCTTCTTCAAAGAGAAGAGGTTTTACTGTTACATTACCATGCTTTCAAGATAGTGAACAATTAACCAATTTTATAACAGAAAAGGAACTTAATCCAGTTTTTATATATGAAAATCTATCTGATAGTAGTGTGAAAGCCAGAGTATTAAATGAAACACGAAATCTTAGTGGTATTTATTTAATATTAAACAAAACTACTTTGGATTATTATATAGGATCAGCTTCTACTGGTAAATTCTATGCCAGATTTAGTAATCACTTATTTAATTTTAATGGTAGTAAAGTGGTGAAAAATGCAGTAAAAAAATACGGGTTATCCTCATTTGCGTTTATGGTTTTAGAATTCTTTCCTGAGATAGTAAATAAAGAAAACAACAAAAAACTATTAGACCTAGAAGACTTTTATCTAAAATCTTTATTACCAAACTATAATATCTTAACTGAAGCTGGTTCAAGTTTTGGTTATAAACATAGTGAGATAACTAGAATAAAGATGAAAACTAACTATAGTGAAGAGCGTAGAATATTTATAGGTAATTTGAATAGAGGTAAAACCTTCTCTCCGGATACAATAGATTTAATTAGAAAGGCGGCTTTAAGTCGAAGCAAACCTATTTATTCTGAACAAGCTATGGCTAACATGAAAAAGAGTTCTAAAGCTATCCTTGTATATAACTTGGATTACACAGTGTTTGGTGAATTTCCTAGTATTATAGAAGCCTCCAAATCTCTGGGTTGTGATCAGAAAACGATCAGGCGGGCTTTACAAACCCCCAAGAATATTTTAAGAAGACGTTGAATTGTTAAATATGTATAACCGCGAATAGATAAGTCATAGCCAAACTGTTCATTGTTGTATGTTGAATTTAAATCATAGTCCCACGAGTAATCATTTTTATGCAATCTATAGAGAAAAATAAAAATGAAAGTGGAATAGCCCGACAGGGATATTGAAGAAACTTAAAGGTTTCTTTGGCGATATTAGTGAAAACCACGATAGGCGAAGATAAAAAAAGGCTTTATGAGCTACGAACATTATTTGCCATATACGTGCATGCCTGGATATTTAGGCATGGATCAAAGTATTTTTAATTCTACTCTACTTAAAGACTAATGGTTAGAGACGCATAGGATTAAAAGTAAGAGATCGTCGGTTATCTATATAATCGCGACAGACTGGGTCACTAATGGGTGTCTGAAATGATGCTTAATGCACAGTCGGAATTTTTAGTTTTAGTAATATGTCACGCACACACACAAGACATAAATAAGTCTTGTGGTAGTGTAGACATGGCTATAGCTAATATAATAATGAAATCAAAGTTATTATAGCTTTTTATATACGTCTTTTAGTTTATATTAAGTAAATTAGTATGTATTACCATACGGGCAAATGAGCCTATGAGGAGCAACAGTTATTACAAACCTTATGAGTGCTATACCGTGAATAGGACAAGATATAGTCGAATTTCTATGAGGAGGATTCAGTGTAAATAACGCTACTTTAAACAGATTTTTTGCATTACATTTTGTACTACCATTTGTATTAGCTGCACTAGCTTTAATGCACTTAATAGCATTACATGATAGTGCAGGGTCAGGTAACCCTTTAGGTGTGTCTGGTAACTTTGACAGACTACCTTTTGCTCCTTATTTTATATTTAAAGATTTAATAACTATCTTTTTATTTATATTAGGTTTATCTATCTTTGTTTTCTTTGCACCCAATATCTTAGGTGATAGTGAAAATTACGTGGTAGCTAATCCTATGCAAACTCCTCCTGCTATCGTTCCGGAGTGATACCTTTTACCCTTCTATGCTATCTTAAGATCTATACCTAATAAATTACTAGGTGTTATAGCTATGTTTGCAGCTATAGTTATATTACTAGTTATGCCGTTTGCTGATTTAAGTAGAAGTAGAGGTATACAGTTTAGACCTTTAAGTAAAATAGCTTTTTATATCTTTATAGCTAACTTTTTAATTTTAATGCAATTAGGAGCTAAACATGTTGAATCTCCATTTATAGAGTTTGGACAAATTAGTACAGTATTATATTTCTCTCATTTTGTGATAATAGTACCTCTTATTTCATTAATAGAGAATACTTTTGTGGACTTACATCTACATAGTACTTCTAAATAATTTTCTAATTAACCCGTAACAATCACCTCTATTAAATAGAGGTATACAAATACCAATATAAAAAAAAAGATCTTAGTTTAAAGGTAAAACAAAAAGGACATTAGTAAAACCAAACTAGCCCATTTTTTTATTTGAGTTCAAGTCTCAAAGGTCTTATATGCTATTTTCAGGTATTTTATTATTATTAATATCTAATGCTGTAACTTTCAGAAGAGACAAGTCTATTTTATTTGCCAGATTAACGATTTTAATTTTAACTAACTGTAGTATATTATTATATACAATTTTAACTTTTACTTTTTTATCTAAATCTATAAGCCTATTTGGAGGATTAGTGTATTGTAAAATACATACTTTAGTTTTTACTTTGTTTATATTTGCCCTTACTATCTTCATATTAAGTTTATCTAGTTTCTACCCTAGAAAAGTTTGACATGAAGAATCTGCATCTATGTCACATGTTGTATCTACTAAATTATATGGTACAGAAAATACTACGGTTCTTAACAAGATGGGGGAACAATTTAGAATAATAGAATATCCACTTATCATATTATTTGTGATAACAGGATCTACGTTTCTAATAGCTAGTTCTGATCTAGTTACGATTTTTTTAGCGATAGAATTACAAAGTTATGGTCTATACCTGTTATCGACCATATATAGAAATTCTGAACTCTCTACGAATGCTGGTTTGACTTATTTTTTATTAGGTGGATTATCTTCTTGTATAATCTTACTGGGCCAAAGCTTACTGTATATTAACTCTGGGAATACAAATTTAGATGGAATATATATCATTAATAGTATCTTGGTGAACAACGTAGATGGGTTAGAGAATACAACATCTATTACAAATATACCTAATATATACCAATATTATATTCAGTTGTCTTTCGTAATTATGTCAGTAGGTCTTTTATTTAAAATATCATCTGCACCATTCCATTTTTGAAGCCCTGACGTATATGACGCAATTCCTACTATAGTAACAACATTTGTAGCTATTATAGCTAAAATTTCTATACTTATATTATTATTAGAGTTCATATATTACACTAGTATAACTATGTTAGACTATTCTTGAAAAAGTAATTTATTACTTAGTTCGTCTTTATCTTTAATTATTGGATCTGTGTTAGGTTTAACACAATTCAGAATAAAAAGATTATTTGCATATAGTACAATTAGTCATATTGGTTTCATATTGTTAGCATTAAGTATAAATAGCATAGAGTCAATACAAGCTTTTTTTTTCTATATCATGCAATATTCTGTATCCAACTTAAATGCATTTATAATATTGATTACAATAGGTTATAGTTTCCTAGGGTGAAAAAAAGATATACAAGAAAATACAAGTAACCAAGACCATTCTGAAAAACAGCTAAAAGACAAAAACTTATCCCCTATTCAACTAATACATCAATTGAAGGGATACTTTTACATGAATCCTTTATTGTCTATAAGTCTAGCTATCACGCTATTTTCTTTTATAGGTGTACCTCCTTTATTAGGTTTTTTTGCTAAACAGATGATATTAAGTGCAGCTTTAGATAATGGATACGTATTTATGTCCTTATTAGCGATTTTAACTAGTGTGATTAGTGCAGTATATTATTTAGTTGTAATACAAGTAATATTCTTTGAAAAACCTGAATATACAAAGGAAAATAACAAGGTGGAAAATCGAGATAATAGCTTGATTTCGAACACATCTACATCCACTATAACATTGTCAAGTTCTTTGACTGGTAAAATCTCTATTTTAACGTTAACCATTTTATTATTTATATTTCTACCTAAAGAAATACTGGGTTTAACTAATATAATGTCTATGTTACTATTCTATAATTAAATGAGTAACCTTACTTTTTTTTTATTTTTTATACCTTTCTTGGCAATATTATTGTTGACAATAAATCTTATATTTGCACCACATAATCCTTACGGAGAAAAAAAGACTAGTTTTGAGTGTGGGTTTCACTCTTTCTTAGGACAAAATAGAACACAATTTAGCATTTCGTTTTTTATTTTTGCTTTATTGTTTTTACTATTTGACCTAGAAATTCTATTAATTTACCCATATTCTGTTAGTAGTTATATAAATGGTGTATATGGACTAGTTGTTATGCTACTGTTCTTTATACTTCTTACTTTAGGATTTATCTTTGAGTTAGGAAAAAAAGCATTAGATATACCATCTAGACAGTCATCAACTAATGATATAAGTAATTATATACCTTAGACATTTAAAAGTAATATACCCCTCCAATAACTTTAAAGTTATTGGGGGGAGCAAGTTTTATATCCATCTCTTTTTGGATTTTGGGAGGTACTATTTTGCCATACGCCGCAGGACCGTTTTTAAAAGTGTAAAAATAAACCTTGGATGAAAGTCCTTTAGATGCTAAGAAAGATTTTTCTTCCCTGAGGGAAGATTCTTTTAATAGCGAACAGATTAACTATACCAAGACTTAAACTTTACTAGTTTCTCTTTAATTTAATGTCTGTACGAGGTTAAATTAAATCCGAGGAAGATTATTCTTCCCTGAATTATACAATAGAATACTCGCAATCCTATGAGCAAGGTGATTCAGAGTAAACAGAGGTGCCTATACCAATCTATGAAGGTAAAAAAGCATAAACTTTTTTTTAGCTCGGTTTCCTTTAGCTTTTATCACTGCGTTTTTAGTTTTATAAGTACTCTAGGTAACAAGGTGTATGATTAGAAAAGTTAGAGTTTACTTTAGCTTTTACAATAGCGTTTTTATGTTTATAGGTACCATGGGTAACAAGATGCATGATGTTATTTTAGAGTTTACTTTAACTTTTAGAATAGCGTGCTTAGGTTTATAGGTATAATGGGTAACAAGTGTATGTTCAGAAATTTACAGTGTTTTTTTTTCGCTACGTTTTAGTTTAAATAGTGATAAGAAAGTAGCTGTTAAACTCTACAAATAGTTTATGCAAAAATAGGGGGAGCTAGGAAATATATGCATGGTCTATTAATATAAAAATACCGTTACCAGTGGGTAGGCCATAACTCACATATACTAGAATAGATCTATAGTATATAAACAGATATTCCATTTTTAGTATTATACTGGTTTTTTTTGTACTATAGTTTTTCTACGTTTTAATATTTATAAAAAAGTAGAATAAGGTGCAAAAAGACGAAAAAAAGGGAATTAGCTCAACTGGTAGAGCAACCGTTTTACACACGGTAGGTTAAGTGTTCGAACCACTTATTCCTTATATTCAATGTTTAGGAGTAGCAAAATAGTATTTTTTCGCTACATTCCTGGAGCTTCTTCTTGTAATATTTTTAACAGCTTCATGGAAGAAAAAAGATGTCAAAAGAGAATCTATACTTTAAAAAAAGTAACATTGATAATTGGAAATGAAATGGACTTGAGTTTGATGATGGCTCTGATTGAACGCTATCCAAATGCTTGACACATGCTAATCGTACGTCATATTGTGTACTTTTTACTCTTTGAATAAAAAGTACATAGGATGAAGTGGTGTACAGGTGAGTAGATAATTTGTCTGCCTTAGAGTAAGGCATAGAAATCCCTTATAATCTATTTTTACTTAGAGATAATCTTGAAGGTAAAAAGAACAAAAAGAAGAAATTCGCTCTAAGATGTCAATGTAATTATATCGAGTAAGTAGTAGTTAAGGTAATTGCTCAACTAGCTTAAGCTCGTAGTCGTAACTGAGAGGTTGATCGACCACATTGGGTCTGAAAAAACCCCAATACGTATTGTACAGCAGTGAGGAATATTGGTCAATAGTCTAACGACTGAACCAGCAACTTGGAGGAACACGCATGTACCCCACTGTGGACATGCACTGGATATTTTATATGTATATATAGTTCTAGATAGATAAATGATAAATGACAATTTTCTATCTATGTTGTCTTGACCAAATCTTGTGCCAGCAGTCGCGGTAATACAAGGGAGACTAGTGTTATTCATCTTTATTAGGTTTAAAGGGTACCTAGACAGTGTATCTAGCCTGCGAGGGAACGGATACGACTAGAGTTTTATGTGGGAGGTAAATATTAGTACTACTAGTGTAGAGATGAAATTCTTTGATACTTTTAGGACAGGTAATGGTGAAAGCAATCCTCTATGTAAAAACTGACGTTGAGGGACGAAGGCTTGGATATCGAACAGGATTAGATACCCTAATAGTCCTTGCAGAAAATGATGAATGCCATAAGTTAGATACTAAAATGGAAAGGATGGTTAGGATACAAGTTATTCACTATCCTTCTATTTTATTTGGCTTATAAATGAAAGTGTAAGCATTCCACCTCAAGAGTAATGTGGCAACGCAGAAACTGAAATCATTAGACCGTTTCTGAAACCAGTAGTGAAGTATGTTATTTAATTCGATAATCCTCGAAAAACCTTACCACAATTTGAATACTCATTACTATTAATGAATACAAGCGTTGCACGGCTGTCTCCAGTTAATGTCGTGAGACCTGGTTAGATCCTTTAAATTAACGTAAGCCCTATCTTTATTTATTCAGAATAATGATGCTCATCGCTATATTGAATATCATAAAAGGGATTAAGACAAGTCATCATGACCTAAACTCAATTGTGGGCTATAGACGTGCCACATATGCCTAAACAAAAGGATGCAAAATTGCAAAATGAAGCTAATCCATAAAATAGGATAAAATATTGATTGTAGCCTGAAACTCGACTACATGAAAAAGGAATTACTAGTAATCGTGAATCACCACGTCACGGTGAATCAAATCTCAGATAGGTACTAACCACTCGTCAGGCGCTGAAAGGAGTACGTGCAATAAGTTTGGTTGCTATCGATTTCTATTATATTAAGTTATAATATTTTGATAAACAATCTTCGTATGCGTGACTCCGATTGGTGTTAAGTCGAAATACGGTTCGTGTAGCGGAAGTTGCACGGGATAGATAAACAATTTAACAATACCCCCAAAAAAAAGTCCACTTAGTTTAATGTAAAACATAAGCTATACTTAGAATCCTTTTGCCTCTTTTTTATTCTATGAATAAAAAAGAAGAAAAAGGGTTTAAACCTGAATATATGCTTATATTATGAGTTCGAACCTTCATAGTAGACAAAAAGGAAAATAGCTTTTTCTTTGTACTGCTTTTAATACCAATAAAGTAAATGTATTTGTTTTTAGATTACATTAGGTTTTTTCATGTTTGTGGTAGAAATAGTAATATATTATCTTATAAAATATAAATAGGAAAATCTGGAGCTTACTAGGTAGATGTTTAAGTATAAACTTTAGTTATTAAAATAGAAAATAATATATATAGAACTTTTTTTGTACTTTTTTAAAAAAGTACAAAATGAAAGAAGTATCACATATATACGAGCAATCAAGCTTTCTGCCGAGCTTTTATTTAGTATCATATTATATAACAGGACCCGGGTTAATTCTACCCTAATTAAATAAAATGAAAAGTTGCTAAACTCGAGTTAGTAGTACTAGTAAATAAAAAAGGAATCCGAAGTATAAACAGTAATCAATAAAACGACCTTTTTTAGTTCAAGTCTCAAAGGTCTTGCCCCCCCCTTGACAGAGGGCTATAGATAGTAAGAAAATAGTGGGGCGTAGTTATTATATTCTAAATTATATTATATAATGAGCCGTGCCCACGGTGCTGCTTCCTACCAGTCTGGTGTGATAATATTTACGTGTAAATGGTTAGGTCCGACACCTATAACTCCCTTATACAAAGGTTTGATACTTTTGCTTGGAATAAAACATTCTCCTCAACAAATGTAGGTTGGGTTTTACGTTTGTATTGTTATTTCTATTTAGTGAAAACAATGTTAAGAGGCTTATATATATATATATTTATTTATGGAAACTCTATTTCTTTTGACTGATTCTTCTACTAACGGGTACAATGATCTGTATCTCCAACTTGCATCTCTTACAGCTATTCTTACAGGTATTTCTGTAATAGTTATAAAAAACCCTATACTATCTGTCTTATTTTTAATAGGTTTATTTATGTCTATTTCTTGCTATTTATTATTATTAGGATTAAATTTTATAGGACTAGCTTACCTTCTAGTTTATATAGGAGCAGTATCCATTTTATTTTTATTTATTTTAATGTTGATTAATGTAAGAATATCCGAATTACAAGCTGAGACTAGTAACGGTTTACCACTAGCTTTATTAATTGGTATTTGTTTTTATTCAATAGTATATGAAATATCTCCCTTTAAAATTGCAGATAATATAAACAATGATATTCCCCTTATTGTTTGGGATTTGTATAAGCAAACTGATAACATAGCTTATGTGACATCCTTTCTATGAGATGGTTATATGTCAGAAACCTCTCACATAACTAGCATTGGTAACATAATGTATACTAGTTACTTTTTATGACTTATGATAACATCTCTAATATTATTATTAGCTATGGTAGGTGCTATTGTTATAAATATAAGACCAGCGGTTTCAAAATAATAATCTATCCTTTTATTCCTATTATTACTAGCCTATTTTTATTATAAGAATAATAAAAAAATAAAAGATGAATAATATCTAAATACATATCTAGGTACTATTATAGATACATGTAAAAAGGTATACACTACTATATTCTCATTAGCTTAATTGGTAGAGCAAGATACTTCTAATATCTCAGATATAAGTTCGAGTCTTATATGGGAGTTTAATGTTTTATCTTCCTTTTTTTTAATTTATAATAAACCCATTTATCACATCACCAATGTACTCCTACCTTTTTTTCTTTGATAAAAAGGGTAAGGTAAGCTTAAGTTAGAAGACCGAACCTTTCCTTTTTTCTATCCAAAAATAATACAAGAATAATAGGTATGTAACTTCTATTTTAGAAGAAAAAAAAGGACCTTAGTTTAAAGGTAAAACATGTGCCTTTTAAGCATCAGTATTTGGGTTCAAATCCCAAAGGTCTTAAAATACCTTTTACCCTTTATTTTCTTAGAATAAAAAGAGTAGATAATATCCATAAAAATAAAATATAGGTAGTTTTTTTTGTCTAAAAAGATAGTAATAAAAGGCGTAAAAGCTATAGAAAGCTTTTATATTTTTTTTCGCGTATACTTTAGATGATATACTACAACTTAGATTACTACATTATTACACTACAATAGCCTTTATAGCTCAAAGGTAGAGCGAAATACTGTTAATATTTTGGTTGAATGTTCGAGTCATTCTAGAGGCTTACTATGTACTTACTCTATGACTGATTAGTATATGCGTGTATACATGTTAAAAGAATAATTTTATTTCACTTTTTTATTTAATGAGGAAAGTAATAAGAAAAGTATAAAGTTCAGATAATACTTTTATACTTGTGTCTAAAAAGGTATAGAAATATTTAAACTTATAAAAATATAATTTTATTACATACTCATTTTATTTCATATCATTTTAGGCATATGTTGTAGACTAATTGGTAAGTCATAAATTTTTGGTATTTATCTATGAGTGTTCAAATCACTCCAACATAAATAGAATTCATATTTTAGAGTACGAAGTGTAACACTCTATTTACTTTTTTTTAGTAATTGTTTGAATTTAAAAAAGGAGTAAAATGGTATACAAACTGATCCAAGAGAAAATATTAATGTACATTTAAATTACGTAAAGCACATTAGCTAAAGGGTATAGCAGTGTTCTACGAAAACATTAGTATGAGTTCGAATCTTATATGTGCTAGAATGAGGTTTTTATTTTAGGAGTGAACTTAACGCTTTTTTTACGGGTCCAAGAATAAATAGTAAAAATAATAAAGTCTAAAAAAGAAAAGATTTTGCTGGTATATATTATTAATAATGGATATATTTATAATAAATGGCTATAGGTTAATGGTAGACCGATCGTCTTCCAAACGATGTGTACCGATTCGAATTCGGTTGGCCGTAAAGGGTTAATAGTTAATTGGTAGACAACTTTCTTGTCACGAAAGGAAATGCCGGATCGAAACCGGTTTAACCCGTTTAATCCCAATTAATATGTATAAAGATAGGTAAGCTTAGCGAAAAAGGGGATAATTTAATTTAGAATCCATTCAACTTTTTGGTATAAGTAGCGCAAGCGAAAAAAAGAGATGTAAAATAGGAGAGTAAGGGGTCAAATAATAATCCTGTTTTTATTGTTTCCCCTTTTTTAATATTAGCATTCTCAGTTAAAGTAGGAATAGGAAAAGTTGCTATAGGTAGGGTAAGATATTTGCTAAATATTGTGTTGTAACACTTGGATGTTCGAATCATCTCTTTTCCGTAACATAGATGCAGATTCTCCATGACAAACTTTTCTGGGGTAAAATCTAGATAAACTTAATTTGAAAATGGTAAGGACAAATATAAACAAAGTAAAAACTAAAGTATGTATTTTACAATACACTAATCACCCTAACAAACTTATAGATTTAGAAAAAAAGTGAAATGGCTCTATAATAAAATTCTACAGGGTTATTATAGTTATAATTAGTTAAAATAAAATACGAGAATCTGGCTAACATGATAGGCTTGTCTACAATTTTCTTATAGGAAGATAGTGAAAGCAAGAGGGATTAGATAATAATAAAATTACTAAAGTACTCAGGTACACTAAAGAGTATAGTTTAATTGGTAAAGCAGGAAGCTTCAAACTTCTCATTTTCAGTTCAAGTCTGAATACTCTTGTTCATCTCCAGTAGAAATGTCTACAGTAAAAATAAAAGCAATAAATGGGAAAAGAAAGTAAATAAAAACAACGTATATTAAAAAGCAAAGGAAATAAAATACGCAATAAGGGAAGAAATATGTGAAAAGGTAGAGATATATAGGTTAAATCAAAGTATCTCTACTCAGGATAAATGTTACCATTAGTATCTATATAAATTAGGGTGAAAATGGGGTAGTGTTAATGTACTCAACCCCCTTTTTTGCACTAAAAAGTAGGTGGAAAAGGCAGATATACCCTATGATAGTTTAAGTGTTAAAAAAAAGAATAGTAAAAATATATGCCTATATTTTTACTTTCCTTTTTTTTAAATAGCTTGAATCATCATCTATGGATATACGTGGGAAGATCCCCAAATTTAAATATACTCTGGTTCCTTAACTTAATCGGTAAAGTGTATTTTTGATAAGAATATTTTCAGCGTTCAAGTCGCTGAGGAATCATAATATTTATGAAATACTGCCATTTATCTTGCACTTTACAAAATATAGATTGTATACAATTTCTAGTATATTTTTAGATACTAAAAAGATACCCACTACATTCCTTTTTGTTGCACTAGATTATTTAGAGACTATAGAAAAAAAAAGCCGATAAAAATAGGAAAAAGGAAACAAAACAAAGCATAACATAATTATATAAATACCTTTTTTATTCCAAAAAATCCAAAAAGTATAAATAAATATAATTACGCTATGGATATTTAACCGTACAAGCTAGGTTATAAAGAGAATTGGCTGAGTGGTTTAAAGCGATAAGCTTGAAACTTATTTTAGTTCATACTAACATCCGTTCGAATCGGATATTCTCTGAAGCATACGGGTTAGAGCCGGGTTGGTTAGGCGTCTCATTTGGGTTGAGAATCAGTTATGTTCGAATCATAATAACCCGAATAATTTAATATAGTTATTATATTTACTTTTAAACCTTATAACCTAGTATAAATACATACTAGATTAGATATGTAATGTATTATTTCATTTTCTTCGCTTTCAGCGAAGATCTTGGCAAGTATATAAAGAAACTATTACGGAGTAATTGGCTATATATCAAAGGAGACACCATGTCCTAAAATAAATACACGTCATTAATAAACAAAGCGAATTGAAATATCTTAGTAACTTTAGGAAAAGAAATCAAACGAGATTCTATGAATAGTGTGAATGAAAGTAGATGAAGTCTTATAAGTAAAATGGAATGTAAATCTGTTTGAATATAGGGGAACCTTCCTCTAAGGCTAAATATGATATATAAGCGATAGCGAATAGTACCGTGAGGGAAGATAAACGAAAATAGTAGTTTTATAAGCAGCTCGAAAGAAATTCTATTGAATAAGAGCGTACCTTTTGCATAATGGGTCAGCAAGTTAATGTTAGATGCAAGCATGCGTAAAAAAAAAGAAAAACAAAAATGTTAAATTAAATCGACCTTTTTGTCGGCTTCTTTTTTCGCTTGCCCAGGTAAACCAATTATAATCTAATAATTTAGTATCTAATGTTAGACCCGAAGCCTAGTGATCTTACCATGGTCAGGATTATAAAAGTCCGAACGGGTTATCGTTGTAAAGATATCCGATGAATTGTGGTAAGTTAGTGAAAGACAATACTGACTAGGATAGCTGGTTTTCCGCGAAACCTATGTAAGTAGGTAATTTAATAAATATCTTAGCAGGTACAGTATTTGATCACGATAATATAAATAGGATTTGCTGTAAAGTAATTTTTATTTATTTTGTATATATCGGGGGATCGTGATGATTTTACCGGAGTGTATCAGATCTCGGAAGGGCAAAGATAAAGGTTAAATAATCAGACATAGTACGATAAGGTTGTATGTCAAAAGGGAAACAGCCCAGAACAAGAGTTTAAGGTTCCGAAATTATTGTTAAGTGAAATAAAGGAAGTTTTTTTCAAATACAATCAGGAAATAGGCTTAGAAGCGGCCATTTTTTAAAGATCTCGTAACAGAGCACTGGTCTAATTAAATTTGAA
>Ga0233341_1000009_pt1 | contig 34466 bp, 18 predicted proteins | sample GEONDECOMP247_FD_180672 | JGI IMG/M metagenome (GOLD analysis project Ga0233341, IMG submission 180672) | Leaf litter microbial communities from Shasta-Trinity National Forest, California, United States - GEON-DECOMP-247 | ecosystem: Environmental > Terrestrial > Plant litter > Unclassified...
GAGCACATGTTTAAGGTTCCAAAATATCGTTTAAGTGAAAATAAGGAAGTTTTTCTCCGTATACAACTATTCAATTCGCCTGGCAGTCGCGAGTGTTTGAGATCGTGTAACAACGCAATAGTCTAAACCTTTATATGAAAATATAAAACCGGAGAAACGCGCCAAAAATTTAACGGATCTATGACGATTACCGATACTGTGTTATTTTATATTATTTCTTCGACATTTAGTCGCGGATTAATGTGAAGTAGGTAGTGGAACATTCAGTGAGGACGAAGAACAGTGTTTCATTGTTTGGACTAAACTGAAGAGATTATGCTGACATGAGTAACGTAAAAAATTCCTATAATGGAATTCGCCGAATACGAAAGGGTTGTTAAGCAAGGTTAAACCGCTTAACGTGAATGCGGCCTCTAAGACAAATCTGTTGATGAGCATAATAAAGAAAATCCTTATACGTGTAGTATAAGATTAACTATCAGTTTTAATAGTTTCTGCTTGCCGGAAGCAAAGAAATTGATAAAATATAGATCTTGAAAATAATTTATTAGTCCACCGTACCCTAATCCGACAAAGGTTCGTAGGTAGAGTATACTAAGGCGATGAGATAATGCTTGTTAAGGAACTCGGCAAATTGTCCTCATAAGCTAGGCGAGATGAGGAACCTTCTTTATTAAAGAAAAGAGGGTGTCACAAAATCGGGCGCACCGACTGTTTACTAAAAACACAGATAACTGCTAAGATGAAAATACTTGTATAGTTGTCGAATTTTGCCCAATGCCATTAATATAAACAAGGTGAGTTATTATTACCAAGTGAAAGTCTGGTCAATGGCGGTCTTAACCATAAGGATCCAAAGGTAGCAAAATTCATTGTCCGCTAAATACGGTCCTGCATGAATAAAGTAACGATTGCGCCACTGTCTCTACAAGTATCTCAGTGAAATTGAATTAGCCGTGAAGATGCGGTTTGTCTATGGTCGGACGGGAAGACCCTAGCAGCTTTACTGTAAGTTGTTATCACATTTTTTTGAATTAGGAGTAGCAATATAAGGGAGTCGACAGGACAAAAGTGAAAGACCTTAACTAATTTCGATTGAATGTTAAACCTTGGAAAACCTTTATAGGAATACAAGGAAACATATGACAACCCGGCAGTTTGTCTGGGGCGGAAGCCTTTAATAGAGTATCAAAGGCATCCAAATTTTTAATTATAATAATAATTATCAGGTAAATATAGCCATAATAAGGTTTGCTAAAATCGGATGGAAATCGATTAACCATGTAAGGTTAGGAAGGCGTAATGGCTAAAGCAAGCTTGACTGAGAGACATATAAGTCAATCAGATTCGCAAGAAGGGCATAGTGACCCGGCGGTATATCATGGAATAGCCGTCGTTCAATAGATAAAAGTTACGCTAGGGATAACAGGCTAGTCGCGGGAGAGAGTTCATATCGATACCGCGGATCGGCACCTCGATGTCGACTCATCTTATCCTCCGGGTGTAGGGGCTCGGAAGGGTTCGGCTGTTCGCCGAGTAAAAAGGTACGTGAGTTGGGTTTAATACGACGTGAGTCAGTATAGTCCCTATCCTCCATAGAAATAAAGAGTAAAAAAAGGATGGCCTCTCAGTACGAAAGGATCAGATGGCTGTGTTTCTATAGTGTACCAATTGTAATTTTTTGCATAGTTGGGTAGCCACAAACATAATGGATAAGAGCTGAAAGCATATTAAGCTCGAAACCAACCTTTAGATACTCTGTACAAATAAGAAATAGACTATTTCTTAAAGCTTTTGTCTTTTTTACAAAAGCAATAGGATGCATGTGTAATAGGCGCAAGTCTTTTAGCTTAGCATTACTAATTTATTACATCACTTTCTAGTTCCATATATATTTATATTAGTACGTATTAATAGTACTACTCTATATTTTAGTTACCAAATACTCTCGGTCTTTTTTTAGGGGTTTAGTCCTTAATTATTTGAACGCGCTTCTTCTTTTTTTAAAAAAGAGCAGCTAGGTACTATAAGTAGACTATTCTTCTTTTTTAAAATAAATCTAAAAAGATCAACTCTCTGCTTTCTGGCTAAATTATATAAAAATATAGTGTTAAGCTAAACAAGAGCGAACATGCTGAAATTGGTAGCCAGTCTTTTCTTAAGAAAAAGTGGAATAATTCCGTAAGAGTTCGAGTCTCTTTGTTCGTACGCTGTGTGTCCCGTTCCCTTCATTTATTCATTCTACTAAACGTTTGTAAGAGTATAAATGAATTCGCCGAATACAAATTGAGTTTTGTTAAATAACCCTCACGAGTGTGCTGAAATTGGTAGCCAGGCTGTATTTAGGATACAGTGTCATTCGACTTAAGAGTTCGACCCTCTTTACTCGTACTCTATAGATATTTAGAATAGTGTTTACTTAGACTAAGCCTTATAATTCTCATGCTTTAATACTTAGGCGGAAATAATAATATTTACTCTTTAAGAAGAAAACTAAGAGTAGCCGCTCCTCTCTTCTTTTTAAAAAATGAGTAAAGGTGAAGTGGTTGAATTGAAGCGGTTTAATTTTTAATTGAAGCGCGTATGAAGAAAAAAGAGTGTACTAAAAGTAGTAATTGTATATATATAATATATCCCTTAGTGAAATAAAATGAGTATTGCTTAATTGGTTAATGCCCTCGCCTTCCAAGCGAAAGATCCCCGTTCGAGCCGGGGTACTCATAACTACATATTCCTTAAACTAAGGTCTTACAAAAAAGAAAGATTTGTAAGCACATCATTTAATTCAAAAATTATGAATACAATAAATACAAAAATAATAGAATATATATCAATATATGTAAAATTATTATAAAAATAGATATTAAATCTTCTAATTCTAAAATTAAGAAAATTTCTGGCGGAGGGATTAACATCACAAATTTTTAATATGGATAACAAAATATTTTTAAATAATGTAGCTAACCTCAACAGCAAAAGAATCTTGTACAATTTATAGATAATGTTGGAAAAATGAAAGCAAAGGAATTCTATAATGTGGAGTACTCAGAACCTCTACTGAATGAAGTTAATCCAGAAGTATCGACTAGTACTTTTTAATCTTTTCCTTTACTTTTCACTGAGGATGGTCAACCAATTGATTATACTAAATCAGTAAGGTTATTTGATGGTGTTAAATTAATTAAAAATTACTTATATACTAGACGTAATAAGGAAATAGATTCACTATCTGATGTCAAAATCACTGAATTATTCAAACCTTTTACTGCAGATACAGATGTCACTGTGTTAGATTTATATAAACATATTGACAAAGTATATTAAGAAAACAAAACATATTTTGATCAAGTCAAAGATGATGTAATTTTAAATACAAACAGTATTGAAGTATTTAAGCCTTTAGGTAAATTAGGCGATACTACATTCAATGAGGCTCTCGTACGTCTTCAAGAAGTTAATTGAAATGTTATAGTAGACAATACAAAAGTAGGTATTAATGTTATACCCGCTGCTGTTAATTTAGTTAGTTATAGCTTAGTATTAAAGGGATATATGAAATATATTCATAATAGACCACTTGATACTAATCTTAGTGAATTTCAAAAAAGTGGGGAAAAGCAAGGAGAAATAAGTATTTATTTGTTGCTTTTTTAGTAGCTCCTGCCATTGTATGAGGATTAAAGTCTGCAGCGATAGGAAGTAAGGATATGGTTAACATAGAAGTGCATTCTCCTAAGGATACTAGTTCTGCAACTGCAATGGGGTTTGTGGGATTATTACTTAATAAAATACCAGATTGACTTAAATTTGGGTTTACATTAGGATTCGCATTAATTCTCGTGTTAAAATTATTAGGCTTTTCTCTTTATACCGATTTTGATCTTAATACCTACAATTTTAAATTATTGGTATTAAGATATGTTCACTAGTACTTTTCAATATTTTAGTACATTTATATTTAATACATAAACTTGCAAATAAAAATGTCTATAACACATCTGACCTAAATTCATTAAGAATTGACTATTAGAATTACAACTATTAGTTTCAAGCCCTGCAGGTGTTAAAGCATTTAAAACTTTGTATTGCAATTATGACTTTATACTTTTGTGATAGTGTTCCTTACATTTACAATATTATATTAAAATTGTATAAAAAACACTCTTTGCTTTCTAATTATTGAACCTAGCAGGTTCATTTTTGAAACTTCTCTTTTTCTTTTGTCTCTTTTTTTTTGATAACAAAAGAAGAGTTTCCCTTGTTTATTTTTTAAACAAAAAGAGTCAACTTCTCTTCGGCATACCCAATCTAATTAAATCAGCAGTAAACTAACTGGTAAGTTACACGCTTTGGGTGTGTGTTTTGTGGGTTCGAGTCCGGCCTGCTGAAGTGTTTATTTTAGAGTTTGGGTCTGACATATTGCAGAACACATCCAATAATAAAGTAGAGTGAGCAGAAACATGTCAATAATGGCGGAGAATATACCTTTAAATATAGTATAAAATAGTGTCGAATACTTTAATAAAGCTAAATATTTTCAAAGGCTAGCGAGGCCCACCTTGAAAATTAAAACGCTATTTAAGGGAGCACGATCGTGCTCTATAGTTATTTGTGGATAGGGTTTAAAAATATTAAACGCGAGAGCGCTACATAATATAATCATATACCGACGGGGTGACTCGAACACCCTTCTACTTATTACAAGTAAGTGATTTTGACCAGTTAAAATAAATCGGCTAACCATTTGATTTCTAGTTTTTAGTGTACCAAACTCTTATATATTCTTTCTAATAATACTACATTATAACCTCTACCAGACTCGAACTGGCTCTTCCGACGTGAAGGGTCGGAGTACTGACCGATTATACTAAAAGGTCTAATATTTGTAGTATACACCATCCGCTCTCTTCTTCTTTTTTAATTCATATTCTTTTTTATTTTATAAAGAGGCATTAGCTGTGTTCTTCTTTTTTAAGGGTAAATGAGGGCTGGACGAGAATTATTAATATAAAAAGCAGTTAAATGTGTTCGTTTGAAGGAGAGAGGAACATCCTACGAGATTCGAACTCGTACCTTTATGCTTCGAAGGCAAACGCTGTACCATTCAGCTAAAGATGTATTAGCATCTATCTCCTGGGAAGGAGGTATTATTTGTCCGCCCCTAGGTGTAATACTCTTTGCGTTTATTCTTATTAATACAACAAGATATATTAACCCTTTTAACACTTTTTATAATAAAGAGTTAAAAGGTTTTTGACTAATTGATGTATTCTAATAATACACAAGTATTATAACCTATCTAAATACTATATACGCAAAGAGAAATATTACTTACTTTTTCTATTTTTTATTTTTCTAACAAAATAAGTAAGAAAGAAAATACTAATTCACTATTAAAATTAAATATACTATCTCCTTTCTTATTTCAAAGAGAGGGAATTCTCTCTGATGTAGGTATTGCTACATTCGATTCTCTAGTATCACCATAATAATTAGACTCATAGGTTACTTCAGTACCCCGAGCAAAGACCATAAGACTGTATAGTGAAGGGGTTAAACGACTGTTTTTATTTATATTAATAATTAAACTTGGTCTAATCATACTAAGAAGTTTTCTGCTTCTACTCCTTCTATAGCTACTGGCATGAAACCGTGGTATACTCCACAAATTTCAGAACATTGTCCATAGAATAATCCAGTTCTTTTAAGAATAACTGAAGTTTGATTTAATCTACCAGGAACTCCATCAATTTTTAAACCTAAAGCTGGTACGGCAAAATTATGAATTACATCTCTACCTGTAACAATAAATCTTACATGTGTATCTACGGGTATTACTACTCTGTTATCTACATCAAGATTTCTGAATTGTCCTAATTCTAAATCTGATTCAGGTATCATATAAGAATCAAATTCTATAGGATCTCCTTCTTCTCTAATGAAATCAGAGTATTCATAAGATCAGAATCACTGGTTACCTGATACTTTGATAGTTAAAGCAGGTGAAATAACTTCATCTAACATATAAAGTAATTTAAAAGAAGGGAAAGCAATAGCAATAAGAATGAAAGCTGGTGAAATAGTTCAGATTAATTCAATTAATGTACCATGGTTAGCATATTTATATGTAATAGGTGATTTTGTAGCACTGTAATTAATCATTACAGAAAATAACATTCAGAATACTCCTACTGATATTAAAACTAAGTAGAAGAAAATAGAATCGTGTAATGCAACGATACCTGTATAACCTGGTGATGCACCGTCTTGGAAACCTATTTGAAATGGTTCAGGGGCATCATTTAAAATTGTAGCTGCTTGTGCAAATAATAAAGAACTAATGTTATTTAAAGCAGTTTGAATAGTATTCATCATAATAAATGTATAAATTTTAACCATTCTCCAAAGTAAATATTAAATTTAACGCACTCTCCACCTAGTTCTTTTGTTGAATAAAAAGAAAAGAGAGGTCCAATTAATTGGCTTGTGTTTGTAAAAGAAAATGGAACCGGAAGAACGTACTCTATAACCGAATAGCTCCATTTGAGCTATTTATTTACCAAAGGTACTAAAACGCCTTCGAAGTATGGTTATATATAAGGAATAGAGTAATCGAAACCCTGTGGGTACTGTGTAAAAGTACTGCTTTACCACTAAGCTAATTCCCTTTTTATATATTCTAAACTACTTTTAAAGTTAACCTAGGGCCGGAGAGTAAATAAATATTAAATACGCTTTTACTCTTTTTAATCCAAAAGAGGAGAAGTAAGGGGTTGGTACGCTTAAATTATACTAAATAGTTATTACCATTTCTGCGTTTATAATTAGCTTCCTCATCAGTATACACTGATAAATAAGAATAATCATACTACATCAACAAAATGTCAATATAGAATAGCTGATTCGTATCCTAAATGGTGGTTATTAGTAGAATGGTAAGATAAGATTCTAAAAAATCCGACAAGAATAAATAGTGTACCTACAATAACATGCATTCCATGTAAACCGGTTGCAGCAAAGAACACTGTACCATAAACACTATCCGCTATAGTAAATCCTGCTTGTTGGTATTCAACATATTGTAATCCTGTGAATATTAAAGCTAATAGCACAGTATATACTGTACCTCAAATAGCTGCTGTTCTATTACCTTGAATTAAGGCATGGTGTGCTCATGTAATAAAAGCCCCACTAGATAATAAAATAATAGTATTTAATAAAGGAATTGCAAAAGGATCTAAAGGTGTAATACCTAAAGGAGGTCAAGAACTACCTAATTCAATAGTTGGAGCTAAGCTTGAGTGGAAATACGCTCAGAATACACTTAAAAAGACGAAAACTTCACTTACGATAAATAAAGCTACTCCTAAGGTTAAACCTTTTCTTACTTCAAAAGTATGGTGACCTAAATATGTACCTTCTGCAATAATATCTCTAAATCAAAGAGTCATCGCACTAGTTGTTAATACGAAACCTAAGCTAAGAAGTAAACCACCGGGCATAAACCCATGCATATATAAAAGTGCCGATACTACTAAACCTAATAAGGCTAAGCTAGTTAATAATGGTCAAGGTGATTGATCTACAAGATGATAAGGATGTGTTTGATAATTTGTTCGTTGAATATTTGTCATTATAAATAAGTTTAAATTACAATACCAATACTCCCCAGACTTTATAATAAGAGGTCTATTAGGGTATGCTCCATTATGACAACGGAGCTATTTGGTTGCTCAAATATTTATAGTCACTTTAACTATAAGTTTAATAATCTTCTACTCTCGCGCTAGCGCTTTGTTTTTCCTCGCGCTTCTGATAAAGCGCTTTAATTGAATGCGTTTAATTGGTTAGATTGAAGGGAAGAGAGGAGAAGAAATAGCGTTGAATATTTAATTCAACTTAGCATCGTAAGGCTTAAGTGATTTGAACACTTCTAAGATCCGTTATGAGCGAATTGCATTGCCAGCTATGCTAAAGCCTTTATAACAATATTGTTGTTATAAAATAACAATTAAAATCTGTTTATCCGATTAATTAGGGTGAGAAGGAATCGAACCTCCCCCGTACAAAATACAATTGTTTTACAGACAACCCCTATTACCATTCTGGCATCACCCTTTTGATCGAAAATTAGATAAGAATTATATAAGAAAAGATTATATATGTATAATTCAGTCCCACCAAATATATAATTAGAATATATTTTGGGATGCTTTTATACTTTGTACGTCTAGCGTTATTCTTTTTTATCGCTAGCAAAATAGCCCAAATTAAACGCGTTCTCCGCCTTCTCGCGCAAAGCGCTTTAATTGAAGGCGGTTTATCCTCGCGCTTCTCGCGCAAAGCGCTTTAATTGAAGGCGTTTAATTGGTTTGGTTTGAAGAGAGAACGTCAAATAGAAAACAGTCAGATTCGAACTGACGACCTTAGCATTAAAAGTACCACGCTCTACCAACTAAGCTATGCTTTCTTTCCACTACGTTTAATTAAGTTAAAAACATACAAGGACTAATATTCAATAGATAAAAGCGGAGAGCAAAGCAGCTTTAAAGCTGACTCTATTTTATAAAATAGAAAAATATATTTAAAGTTTATAATTAAATTGAATTGATCAGACTCGAACTGATAATTTCCATCACCAAAAAATGACGGGTTGCCAAATTACCCTACAATTCATTTGGTTGCTTTCCACTTCTTCTTTTTTACCGCTAGCAAAATAGCCCAAATTAAACGCATTCACCGCCTTCTCGCGCAAAGCGCTTTAATTGAAGGCGGTTTAATTGAAGCCTATCCACCTATTGGTTTAAACGCGCTGTGCTTCTTCTTTAAAAAAGAGCAAAGCACCTAGGGCTCTTTTTGAGAAAAAAGAAGAAGAGAAGAGTAAAGGTAAAAAATAATATAGTCTGCTTTTATAAGTTCACTAGTAAAAATACTATTATTAAATTGTCCGCTTCTTTTCTCAGCCGCTCTCCACCATCCTCGCGCTTCTCGCGCAAAGCGCTTTAATTGAATGCGTTTAATTGGTTTGGTGCGCTTCGCCTTGAGGCGGTTTAATTGGCTCGCACGAATATATTTTTGGATATGTCTAAATATATTTCAAACCTTTTTACTATAAACTAATATACATACCTCAGATAAGCATCAAATATTAGATATTACCTTTAAAAGAGGTAAAATTATTTCAAGGGTAGAATGATGGTCTGTGGCTCTGTCGGTTCCAGTTCGAATCTGGAATTTTACCCGTTAGTTAACTAAATCTGGAATATATAACTACGTTCCGTCAGTTAGGTTATCCCTCTAAAGCGGAGAGAATAACTACATATTTAGTGAAGGTTCAAGGTTAATTTAGGTATATCCAAAAAATACTAGGCAGTATGGTAATTTTACAGAAAATATAAATAATTATAGTTTAATTCGCAGCACTCAAACCGCTTCTCCAATATCCTCTTCTAGCGCAAAGCGCGTTTAATTGCTTTAATTTGTGCTCTTTTTTAAAGAGAGAAGAGGCGGTGGTGTTTACCCATTTTTTTAACTTGGTGTAATAGATATACAATTATTTGAAATAAAGTAACTCCTATACCTAACCCCAAACTCTATAAGTAACATTAATTATTTATATAGCTTGTGCATTTTAGATAAAGATTCAGCACACACATAACTTGTCTTATAGTATATCTAACAAAACATTCATTTTTGCCTTAATAGTTCAGTTGGTTAGAACATACCACTCATGACGGTAAAACAAAGGTTCAAGTCCTTTTTTCGGCTTATTTAATATTTAATATATTTCTTTCCCCTCCTTTTTAATATCAAAATAAAATAAGAAGAAGCGCGAGGAGAGGATTTGTAGACTTACAGTTTACTAATTTAATATTAAATTAGAGTAATCTCCTGACTCTTTTCTCTGTTATTAAAAGAAAAGAGGAGGGTGACAGTTACATGCAATAATACTATGGAATAAAATTAAGGCTGACTAATTTTGTCTAAGCCCTCTGCTTTATTAATAGCTTATATATTTACACTCCCTAAAAATGATTAATAATATAACTAAATATTTTGCTCACAAAGAAGTTCTTAATAGTAAAGGGCCTCTATCTCAAATAAGTAATGTTAAACTTCAATATCAACAAATAGCAAGTATAAATAAAATATTGACGGCATTCTTTAAAAAATTCTATATTTTAATAAGTAAACCAATTTATACTAATACACCGACGGGTATCAAAATTTCAATCTTGTATTTTTTACCTCAAACAAACACGAAAAACAAAAAGAAAAGAATATACAAACAAAAATTAAGTCAAGTACGACGAAATAAAAAAGTGCAAAAAGCACTAAGATTTGTTCGAATACAAAAAGCTTATTGACAAAAATTCCTATATAATTTAAATCTTTTAGTTTCTAAGAACAACATCACAGCTAAACCGAGAAAATTCTCACGTACACGTTTAACTTTTTTAGTATTACTATTATCTAAATTACTCAGAACTAACGTTCAATTAGAACTTGTAAGATTAAAATATGTTTATCATGATAGTAATATATTAGCTCAGTTCTTAGGTATAAATAGTCATCGAAGTACGTATGGTAAATTTAAAAACTTATTATGAAGAAAGGTAACTACGCATCCTCGTGTGCTTGAAACACAAAGTGATATTGATAAAACAAACCAGCCCGGTGGAGAACAAAATTCTTTACTCGTAAAAAATGATTTTGCTCCTGTAACTCAATTAACAGGATTTAAAATTAGAATTAGCGGTAGATTAGCTAGACAGAGAGTAGTGCCTAAAAAAACAGTTAAAACTACATATAAAGGAGCTATATCTCCAAATAAACATAACTTAGTTGAAGAAGCAACATTTACAGGTAAAAATAAAAAAGGTGCTTATAGTATCAGAGTTTGAACAAGTCATGGTACAACACCAAATAGTAAACCTTAGTTGTTTTGGCTGCGCCCATCTTTTATTTATAATAAAAAAAGAGTTGAAGCCTAGGCGGTTTGCTCTTTTTGATTCAAAAAGAGCGCGTTTAACATTCGAACCCCTTTATTTCTTTTTTAGTCCAAAGCATACGCGCCTCTCTTCTCTGCCTTCAATTAAATCGCCCTTCTTCTTTTTTCTCAAAAAGAGCAGCTAGGTGCTTTGCTCTTTTAAAAAAAAGAAGAAGCGCGTTTAATTGGTTTGGTTCTATCTATTTATAAATAGATAGAGCGAACGATTATTATATATCCCTATATTAGAATACTTAAAAGATTAGGGCAAAGGTTAAGATCATATATAAGTGTTTGAGATACTATTTAATCTTTGTCGATCAACATTTAAATTTTGTCGGCCATATGTATTAAGCAATTACATCAAACCACCTCGGTGGTTTGATTACACCATTTATTTTTTATGCTACCCTTAATTTAAACCGTCCTCTATTTTCTCTTTTTGTTAGAATCAAAAAAGACTTGATAAGAAGAACTCGGAGAGTATAATAATAACTCAGTTATTTCAAAATGCTAATAAGGACGCATTCTCCGCCTTCTCGCGCAAAGCGCTTTAATTGAAGGTGGTTTGCTCTTTTTTAAAAAAAGAAGAATGCTTTAATTGGTTTGGAGAAGTGGTTTAGTTGAAGAGTAAAGGTAGAAAATATAAAGCTACGCTTGTGCAAATAAAAAAGAGAGTTTAAAATTTTAGTCAGCTAAACGGGCTTAGATCCAATAGCCCAAAGTAAAGACAAAATTAAACTAAAATACGCTAGACGTCTATCTAGGTATTCGCTAAACTTTATCGTTTAGATAGAGGAATACAACCCTTCTCGTAGACAATAAATAAATTGTCCGCTTCTTCTCAAGTCTTTTTGTTAACAAAAAGAGAAAAAAGAGGGCGGTTTGTTTCTGTCAGCTAAAGGTAATAAATATATAAAAAAAATGAGATTATTAAAAAGTCATCCTATATTGAGTTTAGTGAATTCATACACGGTGGATTCGCCCCAACCTGCTAACATTTCTTATATGTGAAATTTTGGTTCATTATTAGGTTTATGTTTAATAATCCAAATTTTAACTGGAATTTTCTTAGCTATGCATTATTCACCTAATGTTGATTTAGCTTTTGCTTCAGTAGAACATATCATGAGAGATGTGAACTATGGTTGAGCAGTGAGATATACTCACGCAAATACGGCATCTTTCTTCTTTATTTGTGTGTATTTACATATAGCTAGAGGACTATACTATGGAAGTTATAGATCACCTAGAACATTACTTTGAAGTATTGGAGTTATCATTTTTATTCTAATGATGGCTATAGGATTCTTGGGTTATGTTTTACCTTACGGACAAATGTCACTATGAGGTGCTACTGTAATTACTAACTTATTAAGTGCTATTCCATGAATAGGACAATCATTAGTTGAATTTATCTGAGGTGGATTCAGTGTATCTAACGCTACTTTAAATAGATTCTTCTCATTACATTATTTATTACCTTTCGTATTAGCAGCATTAGTAGTAATGCATTTATTAGCTTTACATACACACGGATCAAGTAACCCTTTAGGAATTACAGGTAACTTAGATAGAATACCTTTCCACCCTTATTTCTCATTTAAAGATTTAGTTACTGTATTATTCTTTATATTAGCTTTATCATTCTTCGTTTTCTACGCACCAAATCTAATGGGTCACCCTGATAACTACATTATGGCTAATCCAATGCAAACACCAGCATCTATCGTTCCTGAATGATATTTATTACCTTTTTATGCTATTTTAAGATCTATTCCTAATAAACTATTAGGTGTAGTTGCTATGTTCTCTTCTCTATTAATCTTATTGGCTATGCCTTTATTAGATACGTCTCGAGTAAGAGGTAGTCAATTTAGACCAATAATGAGATTCATGTTCTGAGTATTCACAGCTAATTTCTTTATTTTATTCTGAATTGGTAGTCAACATCCTGAAAGCCCATTCTTAGAAATCGGACAAATTTCTACTTTCTTATACTTTGCTTGATTTATAGTTATAGTACCTGTTACAGGTATAGTTGAAAATACTTTAATGGATTTAGCGGTTCAAAAAAATAAATAATTGAGGTATTTAAACTTCCCCCCCCCCCCCTTTATAGTTTAAATAGGTTTAATTTATTCTTACCCTCCACCAAGGTGGTTTGTGTCGCGTGAACGCGTTAAAATACTAGAAAGGTAACAAACATATTCGAAGTTCGATTCTTCTTAAACTAATTGGAGACTCTCTACCGTAATCATTTAATATTAGAAAAGACTATTAATTATTTACTAATATTAAGCGATGAAGGCTAGGTATTAAATCACCGTATTATTATACTTTTGGACTTTTTGCTCTAAAGCGCGTTTAAGTTTTAATAATAATTTGTTTAATATACCTTATTTACTGCTCAATAATAGAGACATTAATTTTTAAGGCTTCGTCTTTCTCTCCGCTTCTTCTTCTCTTTTTTGGATCCAAATCAAAAAAGAATAAAGAGCAAACCGCTTCTCCTCGCGCTTAACCAATTAATTTTTAATTGAGTGCGTTTAATTGGTTTGGAGAAGCGGATAGGGGCCAGGTACAAAAAGCGAATACCGAAAATAAATTACCCGTTTTTTCTTTGCTCATCTTCTCGCGCAAAGCGCGTTTAATTGAGCACCTCTCTCCTCTTCTCGCGCAAAGCGCTTTAATTGAATGCGTTTAATTGGTTTGGAGAAGTGGTTTGCTCTTTTTTAAAAAAAGAAGAAGGCGTTTAATAAAAAAAGACGGTTTGTTTCTAACGCGCCTCTCCTCCGCCTTCTTCTTTTTTATTCCAAAAAAAGAAGAGGGCGGTTTGCTCTTTTTAAAAAAAAAGAAGAGGCGCGAGAGAAGTACTATTAATATAAATATAAATTGCTGTGCTTTACATTAATATTTTAGTTCTATAGGTTTAGTTAATTTTTACTGAATTCTTAGCCGTGCCATTTTTTTAAATTGGCTCAATATATTTAGACGTTTAATCTAGATTATATTATTTTTATTACTTCGACAAATCTTATGACAAATCTATTTGGTTCAATCGCCCTAACTGGCGACATTTTTGCTCTTGCCGCAGTAATCTCTAGTTTATTAGTTATTACGTCTAAAAATCCCGTTATTTCAGTATTATTTTTAATTTCCGTTTTTGTTAATTCTGCTATTTATTTAATGTTTACAGGTATTAACTTTATAGGTATTTCTTATATTATTGTATACGTAGGTGCTATAGCGATACTATTTTTATTTATTCTTATGATGATTAATATTAAACTTACAGATATATTAGAAGTAGGGACTGATTACACTAAAAATTTACCTTTAGCTCTAATTATAGGGGCTATATTTATTTTTGCTATTTTTGGTTCAATCGCTCCATTTGGAACAAATCTTTTCCAAACTTCTGTTGTAACTTCTATTGTTCATTCCTTAAATTCTTTCATTGCTCTTCCCGCATCAAACTTTTCTAGCGTAGAAGCTTTAAATAATTTTATTTCTCTTCAAAGTACTGTCTATCCTTATTCAGTTGATACTTATTTATTAGATTACACTCAAATAGAAGCATTAGGACATAACTTATATACAAATAGTGCTATATTATTGATACTAACTAGTTTTATACTATTATTATCTATGTTAGCTCCTATTATGTTGTCTAGTTTTTATAAAAAAGTTGCTTAATAAAACTTAAATAGCCACTGTACTTTTTGTCATTGCTCTTCTCCACCTATTGGTTTAATTGAACTCCGCCTTCTTCTTTTTTATTTCAAAAAAAGAAGAGGGCGGTTTGCTCTTTAAAAAAAAGAAGAAGCAAAGCGCGTCTATTTTAGTGTTTAAAAGTAGATATTAAGCATTTTCTAATTCTAAAATTAAGAAAATTTATGGCGAAGGGATAGACATCACAAATTTTTAACAAATGTTAGCAGCAGCAAAATACATCGGTGCAGGTTTAGCCACAATTGGACTAGCCGGTGCTGGAGTGGGAATCGGTATCGTATTCTCAGGATTAATCACAGCTACATCTAGAAACCCTGCATTAAGACCACAATTATTCGCTTATGCAATTCTAGGATTCGCTTTATCAGAAGCTACAGGGCTATTCGCTCTTATGATCGCTTTCTTATTATTATACTCATAATTACTTATTTTATTTATTTTTAACCCCTTTTTTTTGTTTTTGAACCCCCCCCCCAAAAAAAAGAAAAAGAAAAGCAGTAATTATATATTAATTCTTTTTAATTCGCCCATAAAAGTGACAAATTATATTATTCTTAATAATTTATATAAGTAAATTAGGAGATAAGATTATGTTCATCTTCGCGTCATTTGCTTTTAACTCATTTTTATATAATTTGCTAGAGTAAAACCGCTTCTCCTTTTTTAAAAATAAAGAAGAGAAAAGACAAAGAAGATAATAATATATCAAAAGTCCGGGTAGCTCAACTGGTAGAGCACGAAACTGAAGATTTTGGAGAGGGTGTTCGAGTCACCCCTTGGACACTATAATATACAAAACGCTTACATTATTGCTTCTCCTCGCGCTTCTGATAAAGCGCTTTAATTGAATGCGTTTAATTGGTTAAACCGCTTCTTCTTTTTTTAAAAAAGAGCAAAGCACCTAGGTGGAGAGCGGCGGAGAAGAGTGGCTGTTAATTTACTCTTTTTGTTCTTTATTTATAAAAAAAAGAGAAGGGGACGTCAGATAATTGGTTAATCTATTGTGTTTGCATCACAAGAATCTGGATTCGAGTTCCAGCGTCTCCACTATATAAATATATTTGCTTATTTTTTTAAATAAAAAGAGCACAAATTAAAGCGCTATTAAACCACTTCACCTATGCTCTTTTTTAAAAAAAAGAGCAAAGCACCTAGCTGCTCTTTTTAAAAAAAGAAGAAGAGCGCGGGTAAGTTATTTAACCTTAACTAAATAATCATCAAAGAGCACGATCGTGCTCCCTTAATAAGCGTAGTATATTTTCAGGACGGGCATGGCTAGTCTCTGAATATTTTTTAAAATTTATGACATTAACATCATTAATCATTAATTCTCCATTAGAACAATTTGAAGTTGTTAGCTATATTAATATAAATGCCCCTGTTCTAGGATATATTAACTTAGCCTTCACGAATTTAGGTTTATATTCTTTATTAACATTATTTTTAGTAATTGGTTTACATTTAGTAGCCAACAACGAAAAAAAATTAGTACCTTCTAGCTGATCAATTGCTTTAGAAAGTTCTTACGCTAGTGTATTAAACATTGTAAGATCACAAATTGGTACTGCAAATGAAAGATACTTACCTTTTATTTATTCATTATTTTTCTTTATTCTTATTAGTAACTTAATAGGAAATGTACCTTATCAATACGCAGTAGGAACATCTGTAATCGTGTCATTAGGACTAAGTGTTACAATCTTTATGGGTGTGACATTATTAGGTTTAGCTAAACACAAACTACATTTCTTCTCATTCTTTGTTCCTGCAGGGACACCATTAGCTTTAGTTCCAATGTTAGTATTAATTGAATTTATATCATACATTGCTAGAGCATTCTCTTTAGGAGTTCGATTATTTGCGAACTTAGTAGCTGGACATTCTTTATTAAAAATCTTATCAGGATTATTAGCTAAATTATTTACTAGTGGTATAATTGTATTCTTTGTTACTTTAGTACCTTTTGCTATCTTCATTCTATTATGTGGTTTAGAAATTGCTGTAAGTTTTATCCAAGCTTATGTTTTCTGTTTACTAACATGTTCATATATTAAAGATGCTATAGATCTACATTAATAATATAATAACTAAATTATACATTCTAACCCCTTGTACTCTCCAAACCAATATAATATCCAATTAATTTTTCTGCTCTTTTTTTTAATACAAAAAAGAATAAAAGAGCCAAAAAGAAGAAGAGTTTTATAATTCCTATTTTCTTTTTATATAGGTAGTAACTTTATTTCTTTTTTAGAGCAAAATAAAATAAGAGCGCTTTACTTTATATTATCTAACTAATATAATTATACGGTCGAGTATCTTTGTATAACTTATATACCTCTTAAAAGAGGGTTTAGTTTACAGTTGGTACTGTAGTCAGATTGCAAATTTGATTCGGCGTAAAAACCTACTCAGGGTTCGATTCCCTCTAAATCTTACAAGATTAATATTTTATTCAACCTCCTCTTCTCTCCTCAATTCAACCACTTCACCTTTGCTCTTTTTTAAAAAGAAGAGAGGTGCTCAATTAAACGCATTCAATTAAAGCGCTTTGCGCGAGAAGAGAAGAAGAGGAGAGTCAAACCGCTATTTTTAATCAAATGGTTTAAGCCTCAATTAACAATTAAACCGCTTTGGCGGAGGATAAGCGCCTATCCACCTATTGGTTTGCTCTTAAAAAAAAAGAAGAAGAGAAGTAAATTTCAGCCCCTACTGTAAAAATCCCTAAATAATAATATATTCGTTCATTTAGCTTAATTGGTAGTAGCCTTATCCTTCTAAGATATTGGGTTTGGGTTCGAATCCCAAAATGAATTCAATTATAACAGGTCTCGCACTTCTTCTTTTTTCTCTTTTTTGAGAATAAAAAAAGACTTGAAGCAAAGCGTTTTTAGAGGCTGATAATATTTTGTATGACAACACATAAGCGTATTTTGCAATATATACAAAGTTTAGGTATTATAGCCTAGTGGTAAGGCACTTCACTGTTAATGAATGTACAGGTGTTCGATTCACCTTAATACCTTATATTTTATACGTCATCTCCTCTTCTTCTTTTTTCTAAAAAAGAGCAGCTAGAAGAACTCCGCGCTTCTTCTAGGGCTCTTTTTTTCGCTCTCTCAACACTTAAAAGGACATAGTATAATGGTAGTATATCCGTCTTCAAAACGGTCAGTAGAGGATCGTTCCCTCTTGTCCTTGCACTCTTAAGTTTATCGATATCTCGCCCTCCAGGCGAAGCGCCTCAATTAAAAATTAAAAATTAAACCGCTTTGGCGGAGGAGAAGCGCGTATAATTATTCTTTATTCCAAAAAAGAAGAAGGCGTAGGGATTCCTTATATATTATAGGATTAATTCATTACAACCGCCTCTCTCCAATTAATTTTTAATTGCTAAGAAAGCGGACAAATATTATCCTTCTTTAATTATAGTATTTACTATTTATAATTAGAGGTGGGTCTATATACGTTATAGATTCTTACAGTCAACAATATATAACCAAGCAAAATATACATTTGCTTTCCTCTTCTAATTTTGAAGAGGTAAATAATTTTATTAAACTCAAAAATAATGAATACTCTTTTTAATTTATTAGAAGTACTAGTTGTGGTTGTGCCAATGTTACTTGCGGTAGCTTTTGTAACAATAGTAGAAAGAAAAATGCTAGCTGCTACTCAAAGAAGAGTAGGTCCTAATATTGTAGGTGTTTTTGGAATAATGCAACCGTTCGCAGATGCGTTAAAATTAGTAGTTAAAGAAGTTATTGTACCAGCTAATTCAAATAAAGTTTTATTTTATTTAGCACCAATGTCTACTTTAGTTTTTAGTTTATTAGGTTGAGGAGTTATTCCATTTGGAGAAGGATTAGTTTTATTCGATTTTTCTTTAGGACTATTATACACTTTAGCCTTATCTAGTTTAGGTATTTATGGTGTATTGTTTGCAGGTTGATCCGGGAATTCTAAATATGCTTTTTTAGGTTCGTTAAGAAGTACCGCTGCTATGATTTCATATGAATTAATACTAAGTACTGCCGTAATTATTGTAGTATTATTATCAGGTACATTTAATTTAACATCTATCATCGAAAGCCAACAAGCTATATGATATATAGTTCCGTTATTACCTGTATTTATATTGTTTTTCATATCTATACTTGCGGAAACAAGTAGAACTCCTTTTGATTTACAAGAAGCTGAATCTGAACTAGTTGCTGGTTTCTTTACTGAACACTCAGCAATTATTTTTGTATTCTTCTTCCTAGGTGAATATTGTTCAATAGTTATAATGAGTTCTTTAAGTGCTATTTTATTTACAGGAGGTTGATTAATGCCAGAACTATTTATAAATGATTCAATAATTAATTTACAAGCTATAATCTTAGGATTAAAAACCTGTTTTTTTGTATTTTTATTTGTGCATAGTCGTGCAACTTTACCACGTATAAGATACGATCAATTAATACTTGTTATGTGAACACAACTTTTACCAATCGCTATAGCCTTTACTATTTTAGTTCCAAGTATATTAGTAGCTTTTGACATAGCTCCACTATAATAATACTCTTAGCGCTGACTAAATATGACCCCTTGCTCTTCTATCTCCGCCTCTCAATTAAACCACTTCACCTATGCTCTTTTTTAAAAAGAGAAGAGCGAAGAGTAGAGTTTTGTATAAATTAAAAGTATCTTTATAACCTCCTATTCTCGCGTTAGCGCTTATTATTTGGTCTTTTTTTAAAGAATAAATAGGAGTGGGGAGTTCTTCTTTTTTGTGATCCAAAAAGAGCAAACCACTTCTCCTCGCGCTTCTCCTCCGCCAAAGCGGTTTAATTTTTAATTTAATGCGTTTATCCTCGCGCAAAGCGCTTTAATTGGTTTGGAGAGAGGTGGATAAAAGCGCGTTTCTAGGAAAGTTCTAATATACTATGGAATAGTTTTCATTGGTAAGATAAGACGATTGCTAATTGTTCGGGCTAAAACCCTTGGGTGTTCGATTCCCCCCTATTCCGTATATTACTAAAAGATTCAGGATTTTTAGCTGATTGTCTTTTATTCTTTTTTTATAACAACAAAAAGAACAAAAAGACCAAATAATAGCTATATCCTTTTAAAGCCAAGAACAAAAGTAACATATTATTCCACGCTTATATTTAATCAAATCGCTTAAATTAAAAATTAAACCGCTTTGGCGGAGGAGAGCGGCGGCGAAAATCTCTAATACGTTCTCGACATTTATTATATAAGGTAGTAGTTTTTTAAAAAAATATCACCGCGGCTTTTCTTTTTCTCTGAATCTTTTGCTCTTTTTGGATCACAAAAAAGAATAAAAGCAAACCATCTCTCTCCTCTTCAATTAAACGCGCGAGGATAACCACCTTCAATTAAACGCGCTTTGCGCGAGAAGGTGGAGAAGCGCGTTTAATTGGTTTGGAGAGAGTTTTAAAGAAAGAAGCAAAGCGCGTTTATGAGACTTAAAATTTAAAAGCAGAATTTACTTTAAGAATAACCGGACTATCCTATATTTTAGCGGGGTATGGCACGTTGATTATTCTCTACAAATGCTAAAGATATTGGTACATTGTATCTAATATTTGCTGTATTTGCAGGAATGATAGGTACTGCTTTCTCTGTTATAATTAGATTAGAATTATCCGCACCCGGTGTTCAATTTTTAAATGGGGACCACCAGCTATTCAATGTTATTATTACAGCACATGCGTTTGTAATGATCTTCTTTATGGTTATGCCCTCAACAGTGGGAGGTTTTGGTAACTATCTAGTTCCTGTACAAATTGGTGCTGTGGATATGAGTTTCCCAAGACTAAATAATATTAGCTTCTGATTACTACCTCCTGCATTAGTATTACTATTAGTGAGTGCTTTAGTTGAAAACGGAGCCGGGACAGGTTGAACTGTATACCCTCCATTATCAGGAATTCAATCTCATTCTGGTGCTTCTGTAGATTTAGCTATTTTTAGTTTACACTTATCAGGTATTTCTTCAATTTTAGGTGCTATTAACTTTATTACTACAATCTTAAATATGAGAGCTCCAGGTATGACAATGCATAAATTACCTTTATTCGTATGAGCTATATTTGTTACAGCTATACTATTATTATTATCATTACCTGTATTAGCCGGTGCTATTACAATGCTATTAACCGATAGAAACTTTAATACATCATTCTACGATCCTAGTGGTGGTGGAGACCCTATATTATATCAACATCTGTTCTGATTCTTTGGTCACCCAGAAGTTTATATTTTAATTATCCCAGGTTTCGGTATGATTAGTCATATAATATCAACTTTCTCAGGTAAACCTGTATTCGGTTACTTAGGTATGGTTTATGCTATGTTCTCAATTGGAATTTTAGGATTCATTGTATGATCTCATCATATGTACAGTGTAGGACTAGACGTAGATACAAGAGCGTATTTTACTGCTGCTACAATGATTATTGCTGTTCCAACTGGAATTAAAATCTTTAGTTGATTAGCTACTTGCTATGGGGGAAGTATTAGATATACAACACCTATGATATTCGCATTTGGTTTCATAGCTTTATTCACAATTGGTGGATTAACTGGGGTAGTACTAGCGAATGCTAGTCTAGATGTTGCAATGCACGATACTTACTACGTAGTAGCTCATTTCCACTATGTTCTTTCAATGGGTGCTGTATTTGCTTTATTTGCAGGGTTCTATTTCTGAGCTCCAAAAATAGTTGGTAAAACATATAATGAATTCTGAGGTAAAGTACACTTCTGAACTTTATTTGCCGGAGTAAATCTTACATTCTTCCCTCAACATTTCTTAGGATTAGCGGGTATGCCAAGAAGAATACCGGATTACCCAGATGCTTTCGCATATTGAAATGCGGTATCAAGTTTCGGTTCAATCCTTTCTGTAGTGGCTACAGGAGTGTTCTTATATGTAATATATGATTTATTTACAAATGAAACAACAGTATCTAATAACCCATGAGCTGTGCCTTCATTCTTCAGTTCAACTCATCCAGCATGAGAAGCAGAACAAGGTAATGTTACATTAGAATGAACATTAGCAAGTCCTACTCCATTCCATGCATTTAATGTGTTACCAGTACAATCTTAATTTAATTGCGCTTAATACAAACCGCTTTCTCCTCTTTTTTCTCTTTTTTTTAATAACAACAAAAAGAACCAAACAAAAAGAAGGCGGGCAAGACCCCTTTAACCGTTTAAGCGTGTACCAGAGATACTCATGATTATCATTACAATTATAACTTTCATCGTAGCGATCGCGCTACCAACAATTAAAATATCTCCTTTACAATTTGCTCGGCTTTCGTCTATTGCATTCTTATTCAGTGCTTTCCTATCATTTAATGTTTTATACTTAGAATCTTTAGGATCGGGAATAGGAATTTTTAGTGGGTTATATCAAGTTTCGCCCATCACTCAAAGTATTGAAACTTTTATTTATTTAATCGCTTCATTTATACTAGTTCCTTGATTTATTAAACCTCTCGGTAATACTAAGAGTCAATTAAATCCTGGAGCTGGTCCAGTACTATCAGAATATTCTCTAATTTTATTATTTAGTGTATTAGGTGCTACTTTATTAATCTCAAGCGCTGATTTAATCTCTATGTATTTAAGTATAGAATTACAATCTTTTGCTGTTTATATACTGGCTGCAATTCACAGAGATAGTGAATCTGCTACGGCTGCAGGGCTTAAATATTTCTTATTAGGTGGATTATCTTCTTGTTTCATTTTATTAGGAGCGGCTTTAATTTATGCTTATACCGGTCTAACAAACTTAGAATCTATCTTTAATTTATTATTAGTAACTGAAAGTACTTCTGCGCAAGCGATTACACTACCGTTATTAGGTTTATTATTTATAGTATTAGGTTTCTTATTTAAAATAGCAGCTGCACCTTTACATAACTGAGCTCCTGATGTATATGATGAAGTACCAAGTATTGTGACTACTTGATTAACAATTATGCCTAAAATTTCTATCGTAATATTCTTATTAGAACTTGTAAATAGTTCCTTATTAGGTTCAACTTCGAGTGCCCTAGGATTATTAGATACAAGTGCTTCTACTGTCTGATCATTACCTCTAAAAAATGTATTACTTCTTTCTTCATTACTTTCTTTAATAATTGGTAGTGTAGTAGGATTAGCTCAATATAAAATTAAACGTTTATTGGCTTACAGTACAATTTCTCATGTAGGTTTTTTACTTCTAGCTTTAGGTATAAATACAGAACAATCAACAGAGTCTTTAATCTTTTATTTATTACAGTACTCATTTACTAATTTAAATACTTTCTTAATTTTATTAGCTTTTGGTTATACATTAAAATCTATTAATTTAGGTTCTAACTCTTTAAGATCAAACGGGTCAGCATCAACAAGCTCTTTAGATATTAAATATATCTCAGAATTAAAAGCTCAATTTATCAGTAATCCTTTATTAAGTTTAAGTTTAGCTTTATGTTTATTCTCAATGGCAGGTATTCCTCCTCTATTAGGTTTCTTTGCTAAACAGCAAGTATTATACGCTGCTACATACAGTGGATATTATTTTATGAGTGTAGTTGCAATACTAGTGAGTGTTATAAGTGCTTCTTATTACTTACAAATCATTAAAGTAATGCATTTTTCTACAGACATCTCTGCTCAATTAATTGAAGGAAACACAGTAGATGGACCTAATAGCAATATTAGTAATAGTCATAGCATGTTAATTAGTATACTAACTTTAAGTTTAGTTTTATTTATGTTAAATCCTAATATCGTATTAAATAGCACACACCTTCTGGCTTTAACTGTATTCCAAACATAATAGATGAACGCATTAATTATACTTTTCATTTTTGTTCCTGTACTAGCTTTAATTTTACTTGCTTTAAATCTGATATTTAGTGTGCATAAACCGGATTCAGAAAAATTAACTAGTTATGAATGCGGATTCTCACCTATTCACAATCAAACAAGAACACCTTTTTCAGTACAGTTCTACTTAGTCGCTATATTATTCTTAGTATTTGATCTTGAATTATTAGTGCTGTATCCTATAACTGTAAGTCTTTACGAAGTAGGTACTTTAGGTTTCTGAGTAGTTTTAATATTCTTCAGTGTATTAACTGTAGGATTTATATATGAATTAGGTAGTGGAGCTCTTAAATCAATGTTACCTCGAACACATACTTCGGTTTAGTCTACACTTGTTTAGTGTGAATAAAAAAGAAGAAAGCTTTTCGTCGTGTTACCATTGTAACCCCTTGGATCTACTCTCTTCTCTTCAAACCAATTAAAGCGCTTTGCGCGAGGATAAACGCATTAAATTAAAGCGCTTTGCGCGAGAAGCGCGAGGAGAAGTGGTTTGCTTTTTATATATAATAAAAGAGTGATAATAGTATTTTTGGAGTAGAGAAAAGTGATGTGGTGCAATTGGTTAGCATAATAGACTCATGATCTATTGATTTGGGTTCGAGTCCTAATGTCGCTTACTTAGAACTTATTGTAACTCCAGTATATTTTACTCTCTTATTCTTTTTATTTAATCAAAAAGAGCAACAGGATAAGCTCAAACCGCTTCAATTAAACCAATTAATTGGAGAGCGGCGCTGAGAGACAATAATTTAGGATCTTTAGTTTAATTGGTTCGAACACATAAGCGTCACTTATGAAAATTTGGGTTCGAGTCCCAAAAGATTCGTATACCTATAAGTTTTAATTTGTTTCCGTAAAAGGCTAGCTCTTCTTCTTTTTTTAAAAAGAAGAGAAATGAAGACAAAATAAAGCGCTCCTCTCTTTTCCGCTTCTTCTTTTTTTATTATAAATAAAGAGTAGAAGCCTAGGCTTTAAAGCAAAGCATTCAATTAACAATTAAACCGCTTTGGCGGAGGATAAGCGCTTCTTCTTTTTTTAAAAAAGAGCAGCTAGGTGGTTATCCTCGCGCGTTTAATTGGTTTGAAGAGAAGAAAGTCAATAGGTTTAAATTTTAAATGTTCCAAAAGGAAATTACAATTCACTATTATGAATTTCTCTTTATTATTATTTATAACGGGTATACTAGGCTTTATTTTAAATAGAAAAAATATCATACTAATGATTATTAGTATAGAAATAATGCTATTAGCTGTAACTCTGTTAATTTTAATTAGTTCATACAACTTTAATGATAATACTGGTCAATTATTTAGTGTTTACGTTATATCTATTGCTGGTGCTGAATCAGTTATAGGATTAAGTATTTTAGTAGCGTATTACCGATTAAGAGGAAATATATCATTAAGAACTTAAATGTATTTATCAATTTTATTTTTACCGCTACTAGCTTCAACAGTAGCAGGTTTATTAGGTAGAAAATTAGGAAGTACTGGTGCTCAAATAATCACTATTTCTAGTTTAGCTATTACTTCTGCAATGGTTATAGTTGCATTCTATGAAGTAGGTTTATGTGGCAGCCCTGTGTATATTAAACTGCCTAGTTGAATAGACTCTGGTCTATTAGACGTATCTTGAGGTTTCTCTTTTGATAGCTTAAGTGTAGTGATGCTTATTCCTATACTAATAGTATCAACATTTGTTCAAGTTTATACAGTAGATTATATGAAAGAAGATCCTCATAACCAAAGATTCTTCTCTTACTTAACATTATTCTCTTTCTTTATGATTTTACTTGTTACAGCAGATAACTATTTATTAATGTTCCTAGCTTGAGAAGGTATAGGGGTAGTATCTTATTTACTAATTAATTTCTGATTTACTAGAATTGCCGCAACTAAAGCGGCTGTATTAGCTTTAACTCAAAATAGAGTTGGGGATACATTATTAACATTAGGTCTATTTGGTATGCTTTGAGCAGTAGGTAATTTAGATTACTCTACAGTCTTTTCTATTATACCTTATATGAACGAAACTGTGACAACTATAATAGCACTATTATTATTAGGTGGTGCTTCTGCAAAATCAGCTCAATTATTCTTAAATACTTGATTACCTCATAGTATGGAAGGTCCTACACCTGTTTCAAGTTTACTGCATGCCGCAACACTAGTTGTAGCAGGTATTTACTTACTTGTAAGATCAAGTCCAATACTAGAATATAGTCCTACTGCTTTATGTGTTATCACTTGAGTAGGTGCTGTAACTTCAATATTTGCAGCTACATCAGGATTATTACAAAATGATCTAAAAAGAATTATTGCCTTTAGTACTGTTTCACAATTAGGGTATATGTTTATGGCTATAGGATTAAGTCAATACGACGTGGCTTTACTTCATATGTCATCACATGCTTTCTTTAAAGCTCTATTATTCTTATCAGCTGGTGCAATTATACACTCTTTAGCAGATGTTCAAGATATTAGACGAATGGGTGGATTACAACAATTCTTACCTTTTGTATATTCTGCCGTAATCGTTGGTTCATTATCATTAATGGCATTACCATGATTAAGTGGATTCTATTCTAAAGATCTGATTATTGAATTAGCTTATGCTCAATATACTGTAAGTGGATTTACTGCTTATGCTTTAGGTACAATTACTGCTGCTTTAACTGCATTTTATTCATTTAGATTAATTTCTTTAGTTTTCTTAAGTTATCCTAATGCAAATAAAACAGGATATTTACATATCCATGAAGCAAGTATTCATGTAATTATACCTTTAGTAGTATTATCTTTATTTAGTATATTCTTTGGATATATTTTCTCTGATCTATTTGTAGGTATGGGTTCAGATTTCTTAGCGAATAGTGTATTTACACACCCTAATAATATTACATTAGTGGAAGCAGAATTCTCAATACCTTTAGCCTATAAATTATTACCTTCTATCTTAAGTGTATTAGGTGCAGCAGTAGCAATATATTTATATAATATCTCACCTCGATTCTTAATTGACTTAACTAATGGAGCCTCTGCTCAAGCGGCCATAGGAAGAAGAATTTATACTTTCTTAAATGGAAAATACCTATTAGATGTAATTCTTAACCAATTAATTATTGCTAAAGGAATGAAATTAGGGTATACGGTAACAAAAGTATTAGATAGAGGAGTAATTGAAGCAGTAGGTCCTTATGGAATATCTTCAGTATTAAGTAATACAGGTTTAAGTATTTCTAAATTAGATACAGGTATAGTAACAAGTTATGCATTATATATAGTATTAGGATTTATAAGTATTTTATTTATTGTATTCTTACCTATGTTTATTAACCCTGGTCATATGCCTAGTTATAATATTATTAGTGAAAATATAACTGAAGTTAGATTATTATTAATTTTAGTTACTTCTTTACTATTTGCAGTATCTACTTCTACTAATAAGTAATTTGTGGACTAGATTATTATTCTAGCTGCGTTTAATTTTACGAACCCCTTGTTTCTTCTTTTTGTATATAAAAAAGAGTTAATTGAACCCTCTCTTTGTTCTTTGCTTTAATTCAAACCACTTTAATGAAACCGCCTTCAATTAAACGCGCTTTGCGCGAGAAGGCGGAGAAGAGAAAGCAAACGTTATTAATCTTTAATACTCTGTCGTAAAAGGTGTTTATATACCTTCCGCTTATTATTAAAAGTTTATCAAAAATCATCAAATTGTCTTCTCTTTTTTTTAATCAAAAAAAAGAATAAAAGAGACAGACAACAAATAATCACACACTTTTGAAAAAAAGTATTGTGCATATTATACGATAATAAAATTGTATTTTTCGCGATAACGCGTTAATTAACGATCATTATCTAATCATACAATAGAATTTAATTTTGGTTCCGATTGAACGTTATTCAGTAGTTTTAAGGCATGCAAATCTTTTTTAGTATTAAATCTAAAAAGGTGTAGAGGTGAGTAATTATGTTGGATACCCTATAGATCTCAAAAATGGGGAATAGTCTTTTAAAAAAGGATAAAGAGATAAATCTCGCTATAGGATTCTGATATATAGTGACTAGGTAGTTGGTGGGGTAGTGCTTACCAAGCCTAAGATCAATAGCCAGGCTTGAAAGAGTAATTGGCCACATTGGGGATGAAATGGCCCCGAGTAGTTTTATACTAGCAGCAGCCGAGAATATTTGTCAATGCTCGCAAGAGTGAACGAGCTAACTGAAAGAATAAAAAATCTAACCTAAGGAAATAAATGATATACCCTTAGTAATAGTGTCGTCCAAAATCTGGTGCCAGCAGACTCGGTAACACCAGAGACGCGAACGTTAGTCATCTTAAATTGGCATAAAGGGTGCGTAGGCAGCTTTAAATTATTGAAGCTAGAATCTAATAGAGGTTGATTAAATGCTTAGTGGAGAGATGATATTCTTATATACTAAGTGGAAAACTAAAGGCGGAGGCCGTCTTCCATTAAAGATTGACGCTAAGGCACGAAAGTTGGGGCAGGAAAAAAGATTAGAGACCTTTGTACTCCCAACCGTAAACGATGAATGTAAGATGCTCTAATAAATAGAGGGGTATCGAAGTGAAATACGATAAACATTCCGCCTTGCCAGTATACTTGCAAAAGTGAAAACAAAAAAATTAGTCGGTTCTAAAGCAAACGAAGTGAAGCATGATGTTTAATTCGACAGTCCGCGAAAAATCTTACCACGCCTTGAATAGCTGTTTTATTCGTAGCTTTACTATTTTTAAACGCGAGAGCGCTACAAATAATAATAGTTGCGAAATATAAATAATATTTTGTTTTAATAACAGAATTTGCATACAGGTGTTACATAGCTGTCTTCAGTTCGTGGCGTAAGCTGTTAGGTTAATTCCGATAACGAACGCAATCCCTACCATTAATTTTTACTTAGTGGTGACTCTTTGATAGAAAGAGTACTATGGGCCCAAGACAAGTCCTTATGACCCGAATGGTGTGGGCTACAGTCGTGCCACAAAAGTCTAGACAAAGTGAAGCTATACTCCGCCTCGTTTTTTTATATTATAAAAAGAAGAGCACAAAGAAGAGCTAATCATCAAAATAGACTATAAACGGATTGTTGCCTGAAACTCGGCAGCATGAAGGAGGAATTTCGAGTAATCGTTGATTAGTACGCAACGGTGAACTTTTAATTTAGAATGAACTAATTGTCGGTCAACGTACGGAAGCTAGTTAATGAGGAAGATCTATTATAATATTATATTTCTTTTTTTAGAAGTGTTATTTGTTTAAATGACGTCTAATCTTAGATATAATATTTGTGTTTCTAATCATTGATAGTGATTGAACGTAAGTCCTAGCAGAGTAGCCGTAGTGGAAGCTGTGGCTGTATTATTTAATAAATATATCTAAAAAATATCATATCTTTGATATTTATTATATGGTAATAACCATAATATACTAATTTATCTTAAACATAATTTATAACCCCTTGTTTGTTCTTTTTGTTGATTAAAAAGAGAAGAGAAGAGAAGAGAAGGGAAGAGAGGTAGCAACCAATATAATATCCAATTAATTTGGGGTTTGGAGAGAGATGAAGGCTTTACATTTTTAGTTAGTTTAATGAATTTGGAGGTAATAAATAATTATTTGTCTACAAAAGTGTTAATTTATATTTGCGCTCTTTATATTTATTATATTTAAACTTATACCGAGAATCTATTAGTATTTTGATACTTAGACTTCAAAATAAATACTAATATAAGTGTAAATATATACTAAATTAAGTATTTAATAATTATATATTATATATTATCAAAATTAGAATACTCTCCTTCTTTAAGGAGTTTCTTACTACGGACTACGAATTTATATAAACATATATATTAAATAATAATATTTAAAGAATTTACTTTTTGTAATTAAATGTCTTACCGCTTAATTAATATTATTTACATTATTTTAAAGGAATTATGGCAGAGTGGTTTAATGCGGCCGTCTTGAAAACGGTTTACTTAATAGGTACGTTTGTTCGAATCAAACTAATTCCGGTTACATCATAATGCTACTTTAATTTTGGATGCTCGAATTAAACGCATTCAATTAAAAATTAAAATTCAATTAACAATTAAACCGCTTTGGCGGAGGATAAGCGCCTATCCACCTATTGGTTTAATTGAAGGATAAGAGAGAAGTTTAAACATATAATACTATATTTATTATATAAAGGTTTCAGCCTCGCTGAGTTGAATTAAATATTCAATATACTAATTTTGACTCTAGCTAGTAATGGTATTTATAGTATTATAGCTAATAATAACTATAGGATTACCCTTATCATTATAAGTAATATTCCAGACAAATTTATTAAAATAATGATCCTATTCTTAAATAATTATTTAGTTTATCAAAATATCTCCTAATAAATAAAACTAACAACTCTAGATAGAGGATTAACTCTAAATCTGATTATTAAAATAAAGGATTAAACGCGCCTCTCCTCCGCCAAAGCGGTTTAATTTTTAATTTTTAATTGAGGCGCGAGAAGATCAAGAGTGCAAGGACAAGAGGGAACGATCCTCTACTGACCGTTTTGAAGACGGATATACTACCATTATACTATGTCCTTTTAAGTGTAAATTAGTTAGTCCAAATAGAGAAACTATGTTTCCTATATTCAAAATATAGAGTGTTTTGCTTTTCGAGTTGAAACGAATATATTATTATACATATTTATGTATAAAACTATAAACACTTATAAGCGTTAAACCTCTAATACACTTTCTCTCTAAACCCCAAATTAATTGGATATTATATTGGTTGCTACCTCTCTTCTTTTTATAACAGAACACAAAGTACTACTTCAAATAATAGAGTCGACACTACCGATCCCTACTGCTTTATAATTTTACGTGTTATCTTATAACGCTATAAGAGAAGCAAATTAGATTATTTACTCCGGGAGCTACTTAAATAAATAAGGTAATGTATAAAAGAGGAGAGTAAAAAAGGAAGGATTTTGCCCTTAAATTAAAATGCTATATAAACGCGTTAGCTAAGAAAATAAAAGCGTATGGTGCAGCGGCTAGCACGTTTTGTTGATGACGAAAAGACATTTGTTCGATTCAAATTATGCTTATTTTCATAAAGTTTTTGCCTTACGCCTTTTCTACTCTTCTCGCGCAAAGCGCGTTTAATTGAGCGCCTCTCTCCAAACCAATTAATTGGTTAAATTGAAGCGGTATAAATCAGCAGTAAACTAACTGGTAAGTTACACGCTTTGGGTGTGTGTTTTGTGGGTTCGAGTCCGGCCTGCTGAAGTGTTTATTTTAGAGTAAATTGTCTTAACTGTTAATATTTTTACATATTAATTCGTGTCTACTATAGAATTAGTACCTAACACCTATGAAGTATATGTAAATATACTCGCTATCAATCACTACCGTGATCGTAAGATAGCTTCAATAAAAATAAATAAAAAATGCTTACATTATTATTAATTGTACCTTTAATAGGTTCTCTATTATTATTACCTTTCTCTTCTAATGGTCAAGAAGAAACAAATAGTCAAAAAAGAAGAATGAGACAAATAGCTTTAGCTACTTCTCTCGTTAATTTAATCATTTCTCTAGTACTTTGAATTCAATTTGATTCTAGTACCAGCCAGTACCAATTTGTAACAGATATTGCTCGAGAATTAGGGTCTAATTCTTTAAGTTTAAATATTGGTGTTGATAGTCTTTCAATTTATTTCGTCTTATTAACTACGTTTATTACACCTATATGTATACTATCTAATTGAGAAGATATAAATGTTAATTTCAAATACTTCTTAATTTCTTTCTTAGTGCTAGAAACCTTACAAATAGGTTTATTCGTCTCACTTGATTTATTAGTATTCTACATTTTCTTTGAAAGTGTATTAATTCCTTTATTCCTAATCATTGGAATTTGAGGAAGTGGATTAGCAAGAGTTAGAGCGTCATTTATGTTATTCTTATATACTTTATTTGGTTCTCTATGAATGTTATTAGCTATTGTAGTTATGGCTTACAACTATGGTTCAACAGATCTACAATTTATTCAATGAGCAGGAGAAATCAGTTTAGAATCTCAAAAATGATTATGATTAGCATTCTTTATTAGTTTTGCATTTAAAACTCCTTTATTCCCTGTACATATCTGACTAAGTTGAGCTCATACTTCTGCTCCTCTAGGAGGTTCAATTATATTAGCCGCAGTAATTTTAAAATTAGCGACTTATGGTTTCTTAAGAATATTAATACCGATATTCCCTGATGCGACTCATTTCTATAGTCCTTTAGTTCAAACATTAGCTGTAATAACTTTAGTTTACGCTTCATTAGCTACTTTAAGACAGACTGATTTAAAAGGTGTAGTAGCCTTAAGTTCTGTTTGTCATATGGCTGTTGTAATACTAGGTTTATTCTCTAATACTCTTGCTGGTATTGAAGGTTCAATCTTATTAAGTATCGCACATGGATTTGTTAGCCCTGCCTTATTCCTTTGTGTGGGAGGTATTCTTTATCATAGATTCCATACTAGAACTATTAATTATTATAGAGGAATAGCTTTAGCTATGCCTGTATTTACTATAATGTTCTTCTTATTCACTCTATTTAATATGGGAGTGCCATTATCTTTAAACTTCTTGGGTGAATTCTTATCATTATCGGGTATTTTCCAAAAAAGCCCTATTATAGGAGTACTAGGTTCTACAGGTATATTCTTTAGTGCTTGTTATTCTATTTGAATGTATAATAGAATATCATATGGTTCATATAGTAAATATTTACCAGTTACTTCTGATATATCTAGAAGAGAATTTATGTTATTATTCACATTATTAATACCTACTGTAGCTTTAGGTATATTCCCAAATACTATACTAAATACTCTACATTTATCTGTTACAACTTTACTTTATCAAGTATAAGATTGTTTCTTTTGTTAAATGTCACGCCCTCTCTTCTCTTTATTAAAAAATAAACTTTAGACTTGTTCTCATTATTTGTACAAATTAAGGGCTTCATACTATTATAATGTATAATATATATTATATATAATCTTAAACGCGCTTCTTCTTTTTTTAAAAAAGAGCAAAGCACCTAGGTGGAGAGGCGCGAGCGCTCGTCTCCTTTTTTTATAAAGAAAAAGGGCGGCGAGACTCCAATTAAAGCGCTTTGCGCGAGAGAGGAAGCGGAACAACCCTTTATCTTAGGGTTTCAATAATTATTATAATTTTAAACTATGCCACAATTAATTCCATTTTATTTCTTAAACCAATTATCATTCTCATTTTTAACTTTAGCTGTATTAATTTTTGTATTTTCTAAATACATCTTACCAGTATTTACTGTAACACAAGTTGCGAGAATGTATATTGTAAAATTAAGTTCTAAATCTTAATATTAGATTGCTTTAATTCAAAGCCTGTCCGCTACTTTCTCTCTCGCGCAAAGCGCGTTTAATTGGAGTCTCTCTCCAAACCAATTAATTGGTTGAATTGAAGCGGTTTAACCCCTTTTTTATATTACTTCTTCTCCACCTAGGTGCTTGAATTAATCCTAGAGCGTGAAACCTTAATTTAATTCTGTTATAATATAATAAGATGACGAGGAAAACCAATTAATTGGTTTGGAGGAACTAGATGTTTAATAGGCTCATTTCGTTCTAGGTCGTACTAAAACCCGTATTATTCCAAATAACTCGCTTCTACTCTTTTTATTATAAATATATTTCAAAAATTATCTATAAAAGCATCGGTGCATATATGGAAAACACTAGAAAGTAATTTAAAGAGGTTATTTCGGAAATCAAGGCATTTTTAGAGAAAAAGGAAACTTCAATGAGCAGTCCTACAACCTAGTTGTAAAATGGATTGCTGTCCTAAGGGAAACCTTTTTTATTGTAACTTCCTGAACCAAATCATTGTAGTAAGGAAAGGAAAGGAAATCAACTGAGACTCTGTTAGTAACGGCGAGTGAAAACAGACTAGCCTTTATACAATTATATAATATTTTATACCTTTTGCGCTTTTATATAAATCTTTTGTCTATTCTAAAAAAATAATGGAGGAGGAATATTTAATGCTCAAAGGTAGTTTTGCGCTTTAAACGGCCAGAACATTAAGTTGAAATTGGGTATTTTTACGTAATGTAAATTTTGAATTAATGCGCCTCAATTAATTGAAGCCTATTTAAACATAATTTAAACCATAGAGGGTCAAAGTCCCGTTATTATAAAATAAATATATAATTCTAAAGAAAATGAGTACGACGAAGGATATTTTGTCGGAATATAGGGGAACCATCCTCTAAGGCTAAGTACTCTAAAAATAGCTATAGCGCAAAGTACTGTGAAGGAAAGTGCATTAAATACGAGCTGTAAGCTCGGACGAAACGAAATGAAGAAGTAACTTTATAAGCAGCAGAAGTTATAATATAACGACTGTGTACCTTTTGTATAATGGGTCAGCAACTTAATAGGAGTAGCGAGGTTAATGCCTTAGCGAAAGCGACTAATTTTAAAAAAATCTGGTATAGTTACTCGTATTAGACCCGAAGATAGGTGATCTTACTATGATCAGGGTATAATGGCCCGAACGGTTGAATGTTGCAAAATTCTCCGATGAATTGTGGTAAGGGGTGAAAGGCCAATCTAACCTATTGTGCTGGTTTTCCACGAAAGATATTTAAGTATCACATCAATATAAAGATTTATGAAGGTACAGCTTTGATTACCATACGTTAAAGTTAAATTGGGGGGCTTTGCAACCCTACCTTTGGTAGTTAACCTCGGAATTACATAAATTGTTTATTGATAGCCAGA
>Ga0233341_1000011_pt1 | contig 29735 bp, 32 predicted proteins | sample GEONDECOMP247_FD_180672 | JGI IMG/M metagenome (GOLD analysis project Ga0233341, IMG submission 180672) | Leaf litter microbial communities from Shasta-Trinity National Forest, California, United States - GEON-DECOMP-247 | ecosystem: Environmental > Terrestrial > Plant litter > Unclassified...
GGATACTAAATTAGATATTCTCTTATATCCTTATAATTAAACTATAAGAATGATTCATTATAGGTAAATAAATTGCAAGTATGCTGGAACTGGTAGACAGGTGGTTCTTAAGCAACCATGACGTTACGTTGTATGGGTTCAAGTCCCATTACTTGTAAATGCACTCTATTTTGAATTATATTTTATAAGAGTAATACAAAATTCGATTAACAATTGGCATGAATCTAGTCGTCATTTATGATTTGTTAGTCTCTTATATTTTAACATCAAGATTCAGGAATGGCCCGATTCGAACGAGCTCCACGAGACTTTGGAGATCTGCATGCTACCATTGACACTACACTCCTATTTATGTTGAATTATTCAAGGACAGCACGAATCGAACATGCATTGACGAATTTGAAGTTCGCTATTCTACCATTGAACTATATCCCTTACTCCTCTATCCAAATTGGTTTTGGGAAGTCTATATATATATATCGACTATTAACATTTGACTAATGCCTATCCTTTTATTAATACATAGGGCTAAGAGGGGATCGAACCCTAAATCAACAGATTTGCAATCCGTGTGTAGTACCATACTACCGCCTCAACCCTCTGCCTTACGTTTCCTAATCAGTTATAAATACAAGGTATTAGTAGGCTTGGTATTCCTTTCTCTTTTAACCCCTCTATATTGTACAAGGGGGGGGATTATATTGTGAATTATTTAACTGGAGCAGATGGTGTAACAGGTGCAGGACTCATACATAGTACGATAGGACCTACCATAGCCAGTAAGAAGATAACACTAGCAACCACTAACCATAGTGATGCGTATGTGTATAGACCTTGTCCAATACTCTCAATTTGAGTAAAGGCAGTCATAGTGCTATCTGAAACTACAGGGTTGAATGCAGCGTGTACACTTGCCTCTGAGTTTAATGAAGCAGCGTCTGTGTTAGACATACCAAGTAAAGAAGTGTTTAACCAGTTAAACACACTTAATGGTGCGTGTAGTGATCCACCGTCGTGGTAGCTCACTGGTAAGATTGATAGTAACTCGAAGAAGAATAATGATCCTAAGAATGCTCCCATAGGTAAGCTCTTAGTATACTCTTGTCCTGTCTCTACCAGCTCAACTAATCGTAAGTTAAGCATCATAATAACGAATAGGAATAGGATAGCAATAGCACCAACGTAAACAATTAGGTATACAAGTCCTAAGTAGGCAACACCTAATAAACATAAGTATCCTGCAACGTTAATGAATACAGCAATTAAGAATAGAACTGAAATAACAGGGTTCTTAGCTGTAATAACCATAATACCTGATAAGATGGCTCCTAATGCTAATAGATCTAATAAGAAGTTATTCATATTAAGTATAATAGTACTCTATCTGTTGTTCCGTTAGGAATGTAAGATACTCCCTCTAAGTTAATGTCTAGGAGCTAAGAGTCATAAACAACTAGCGGATAGCTAGAAGTAGGATAAACCACGATAAACTATTTGTTGGAGTCGAACCAACTTAATCCATTAATAGTCCTTATAGAGCTTAATTACTACCATTGTACAATAGGATAATTCTAATCTTAGAGGTAAGATAGGATTAGTATACCATTATAAATCATTTACTAGTCCTCAATTGGAGTCGAACCAACTATCTAAGAATTAACAGTTCTTCGCTGCACCGTATAGCCCTGAAGACGATTATCATATGATTAGGTACGTGATATTAGTATACTCTTTTAGTCGTATGTATTTAACTACATATCCTATCTTCCTCCCCCTACTTCTATATCCCTAATCTCAAATAAAATGTAAGTAGGGGATAGAGGGATAATTAACAGTTCTTCGCTGCACCGTATAGCCCTGAAGACACTTATAAATAATTCTATATTTAATGTTATGAAGGATATTAACTTTCCTTATAGTCCATAGTTGAATAGCTCTTATAAGTGGATCTTAAGTGATTAACATCTTAGTGGATATCAAAATATAAGAGATTAACAAGATTAATTTAACAAAGGGTAAATTATTGGTTGTGGTACTAATGTCATATTAAGTATTACTCTAATAGCCATGAAAGGGGATTATATGTGTGTATATATAGATAGCTAGAACTATCGACTCTGTTGGCTAATTCAAACCTTCATAGTGAATGCTCCTAGTTTGTTCTTAGCAGTATGTTGACTGAAATCTACTGTACCGTAGTGGCCTTTAGCAGATGAACCAAGTCGTCCAGCTTGCACTGTCTGTCGTGGTCCAGAACGTTGTGTAGTTAATCGTCCAGATAATTTCATTTTAACTCCAGTAATATGTGATGCAGGTGTAACAGCACTATCATCTACTGATCCTTCTGATACTACTGTTGGTAGACTGCTTTTCAGCATATCTAAGATTCGGTTGAATGAATATTTACCAGCATTAGCAGTTAAGTATTGAGCAAAGATAGAACTATCTAAAGCAGAGTGGTTAAGACGGATAAGTCGTAACTCAACAGTTCGACCTCAACATCGTGTTAAGGCATCTCCTAGTGCAGTAATACTTGCATTAGTGATTGTTTCTGTTGGTGCGTAGTAGAATAGTTGTACAATTACTTTATCAGGGTTTACAGTGAATACTGGTTTACCTACGAATGATTGGTACTTAGCAAAGAAAGATTTGATAATAGCAATTGCTTGACGTTGCATTGACATAATAATGGTTCGATTAGCTTTATCAAACATGTATGTTGTTGTCATATTGTATATTATTAATTTGTCGTTATAGAATGGGTAGTAACTTGTCTTAATCCTAGAATAGGAAGCAAATTACTATGTGTATAAGATGTATCTTGAGATAAATTCTCTCAAACTAGGACACCGAAGTTAAACCTTATTTAAAAATAAGGTGAGGCCGATAATAGGACTTGAACCTATGTTTCATCCACATGAGGGATGTGTTCTAACCGGCTGAACTATATTGGCTATAAAGGACTATTGAAAGGGGATTACTGTAAGCCTAATTCTGTATTAATCAATAGATTAATTGGACTGATAAATTAAAACGTGTTCTATTATAAATGGTGTGCATAGGAGATGTGTGCGAGAATAGAGACGGCTATTAACCCATTCTTTATTCTATTATTTCTGTAATACTACCACAGCTCTAGCTGTATGATATGCAATGTTCACCTAGGACTTTCCTGTGATCTTATCTGCTAGACCATCAGTCCCGTAATCCTCTTTTTTATGCAATGACAAAATGGATCAACTCCCAGAATCGAACTGGGATCATCAGATCCACAAACTAATGTTCTACCGTTGAACTAAGCCGACCTACCATCTTACATAAAATTAACCTATATCTTATTCACATATTTGTGGATGTTAAAGTATAAGAGTAATACAAGATTAAAATCTAGGACATCTGATAAGTAACTGATCTTGGCCTTATTTGAGTCGTTACTACGAACTCATTTGTCTTTACGCATTAGCCTAATGACACAACCTACTATGACATTAGTTATGCCTGACTATAATTTACTAGTAGGTATTTATTATTGTACAACTATATATGTATATTTACTTCTATTACACGTAAGTGTTTGACTTACTCTCATTGACTTGGGATCTTCTATACTTGGTTACTTAGGCACTAATCATGTATATGAACGAGCATTATTTATTTACTATGCGACTATTAAAATCACACCCTATTTTAGGACTTGTAAACAGTTACATGGTTGATTCACCACAACCAGCTAGTCTATCTTACATGTGGAACTTCGGTTCACTATTAGGACTATGTCTAGTAATTCAAATTGTAACTGGAATTACTTTAGCTATGATAAAAAATGGTTAATCTAACTGCGTAGCTTAAACTTTCTCTATGCTTGGACCTCTCACAACTTAATAGTACTGCGCTTGCAGTCAAAATTTATTTAGGAGACAATAAGCAGGTCACTTGGCCTCAACGACTATATGAAAGTAGTTTACTAACTAAAGAATGCTATCAGGCTACTCTTTAAGTATTAGTATTCTAAGATATAGTCTTATGTGCTATTCTATTTATTATTACAAAAATATTATTAGCTCGCGAGATCAAATTTACTGCTTTTTTAAAGATCTGTCAGTGCTATAGAAGATATCTTGGGTTATCCAAATCGTAATTGTTGCTACATATTATAATATCTAGAGGCACAAATGGCACTACACGCCTAACATTGATTTAGCGTTCGTTAGTGTAGAGCACATTATGCGAGATGTTCACTACGGATGAATGATCCGATACATGCACGCTAACGTTGCTTCATTCTTCTTCATCTTCGTTTACTTACACATTGGACGTGGACTTTACTACGGTTCATACCGATCACCACGTGTACTACTATGGTCTATTGGAGTTATTATCTTAGTTCTAATGATCGTTACAGCCTTCCTGGGTTACGTGCTTCCATACGGACAGATGTCACTATGGGGTTGCCTTAATAGCCCCACATGCAGTTTAGTTGAAATTATTAAATTATCTTTCTGCTTCATTACAATTGTATTAGCTACAGGATTAGCCGCCACTAAAATCAAGGGCCATTTACGAGTAGGTCCCCATAATTTGGATGTTCTATCTATCATTTATGGTACCTTACTTGGGGATGCTCATGCCGAGCGACGAACTTTAGGTACACGAATCTCGTTTTACCAGGAAGCTATTCATAGTGAGTATTTACTATGATTCCATCAACAGCTTTCTATTTTAGGTTACTGTACTCTTACTGTTCCTAAAATTTCTACTCGTTTAGGGGTAAACGGTGTACTTCGGTACATTATTCGATTCCACACTTTTACATACGCCAGTTTCAATGCCATTCATGAGCAATGGTATATTAACGGTGTAAAACATGTTCCTGCTAACATTGCTTCATTCTTAACTCCTTTAGCATTAGCTATTTGGATTATGGATGACGGTGGACGAGTTGGTTCTGGTTTAAAACTCGCTACTAATTCTTTTACCTTCGAGGATACCTCTCGATTAGCTAACGTACTATACTCACTATATGGTATTAAAGCTTCAGTTCAAAAGACTGGAATTATTAATCAGTACCATATTTACATTTGGGCTGAGTCTATGGATTCAGTTCGAAAACTTGTACGTCCTCACATGGTATCTACTATGGTATACAAACTAGGTGATTCGCCCCAAAACGCTTAATTAAGCGGGTGAGCAATTTAATTATTCTAATTCTTAACTAACTGTATAGTCTTACTAACTCCCTTTCGATCTACTATCATGAATAGTTAGATGTAGTAAGGCAACACTGATGAAAACGGTCAAAGATCTTACTTCAGATTCAGACCGTCGGTGTATTTTCTTGTCTTCAAGCTAGGTTGAATTATGAAGAAAATAAATCGCTACAGACTGGTCCATCGGTGGGTATTTAACTAATATTGTTAAGTGCTTAATGTACAGTCGGAGTTCTCGTAACATTAACTGTTATCACAAGGTTTTTATAGATACTATTTTATAAATAGTTTAAAAATACAGGGTCATGTATTCAGAAGAAAGCAAATGCTTAACTCTTAGAGTATGATACGATGATTGAGAACTTGGCTACTGTTATTACTAACCTACTATCAGCTATCCCATGAATTGGAACAGATGCTGTACAATTCATTTGGGGAGGTTTCAGTGTAAGTAACGCTACTCTTAACCGATTCTTCTCACTACACTACTTATTACCGTTCTTATTAGCTGCTTTAGCTGCAATGCACTTATTAGCACTTCACGAGCACGGGTCAAGTAACCCTTTAGGAGTTTCAAGTAACACAGATCGATTACCATTCCACCCATACTTCGTATTCAAAGATCTTGTTACAGTATTCGTATTCTTACTAGCTCTTGCAGTAATTATCTTCTACGCACCTAACTTAATGGGACACAGTGATAACTACATCCCTGCTAACCCAATGCAAACTCCACCTTCAATTGTTCCTGAGTGGTTAAATAAGATGCCTCTCAAAGGGTAAAGCTATTTGTAACTAATGGCTTCTACTCAAAATGATACTATATGCTAGAATGTTACTCATACTGTCTATGTACTAATTTGAGTCATAACCATGTTCAGTAGGACTACTAGCAGATCTTTAGGATTTCAGAGACTATACGTATCACTCTTTTTAGAGAAGACATAGTCCTATGATAATATCTATCCTTCTATCTATTAGGGTAAGGCATTATCATAGACTTACTACCTTTCTACGCTATCTTACGGTCTATTCCTAACAAATTATTAGGAGTAGTAGCTATGTTAGTTTCATTACTAATTCTATTAGCAATGCCTGTAATTGATACATCACGTGTACGAGGATCACAATTCCGACCGTTAATGCGATGGGCATTCTGGCTATTTGTATCTAACTTCTTTGTACTAATGTTCATTGGAAGCCAACACGTTGAAGAGCCATTCATCACAATCGGTGCCCTTTCAACTGTATTCTACTTTGCTTGGTTCTTAATCTTAGTTCCTGCAATTGGTATTATCGAGAACACTCTTCTTGATATTGCTACAGAATCAAAATCATAATTTAACCCCCTTTTATATGTTACGAAACGTTCATTACTATATGAATTTACATCTACCCCGTGCTATTGACAATATGCGCTATAGCCTTCGTGATATTCCTATCATTTATGGAATCCGTTGTCGTGTTACAGGTATGATGTATATTGGTAGTACTTCTACCCCACAGGATCGGTTTCAAAAACATTTAATTGCTTATACTCATTCGAGTTATGACCTACAAGCAGATATTGAGAAGTATAAACTTCAATCCATTACAGTTTATATTTTGGAAAAGGTAACAATTCCTGCCCATTTATCTCGATTTCAACGTAATTCTTACCTAAAACGTGTAGAGCAAACTTATATTGACCGATGGCCTAAAGCTAAACGCTATAACACTCGTGATAGCTACGCTTACTAATCATTTATTCTAATCCCTTTTTAGTTAAATTTAGTATTTGTTCAATCTAGTATTATTCTTATATTTTACGACTGACTAAAATGTTTCAGACAATTAAATATAAGGATAGAGATAGTATTAAGCTATCAAGTATAAATTAATAACTTAAATGTCCAATTAATATTTCTTGGGGACATAGTATAGTGGCATTACGCTGTGTTTGCATCATTGCGATGCTGGTTCGATTCCAGCTGTCTCCATTTATTTCGACAGTCTCTAATACAGTATATGATGATTATCCATTTTTTTAATCACTGTAAGTGAAAGAAGTAGCCTAGGTAGCATAGTGGTAATGCGCTTGATTGAAGATCCTGTTACAAAAGTTCGATTCTTTTCCAAGGCAAATAGATATTCATAGTAATATAGACTTTCAAAACCTATAAGGTCGAGGGAATAAGTTGGGTAGTTATCCTAGTTGGTTAAGGAGATTTACTGTAAATAAATTAGCTATCGCTACCGCATGTTCGACTCATGCCTACCCAAACATACAATCATTATTTGTTATTCGCGAATTGGTGAAATGGTTATCATTATTGGCTCATGCCTAGTAGTTCTGGGTTCAATTCCCGGGTTCGCATATATGTATTGCATTAACCTAACATATGTTAGGTATTAAAGAGCTTGTCATCTAATGGTAGGATAACGTCTCTTCATGGCGTCGATTTAGGTTCGAATCCTAGCTAGCTTAGTATTTCTCTTTGCACTCTACGTAAACAATAAACCTAACTCTAAAAAGTAATAACTAGAGATATTAGAAGTTACCTACCGTTAGGTAGGTTAGGTGGTAGATATTGCCAGATTAGTTTAGTGGTAAAACGGTTACCTTGTAAGTAACAGTCCTGGGTTCGATTCCCGTATTTGGTATTCCTAATATAAGTAATGGAGATTAATTGGGTCATGGTCTAATTGGCATGACGGGATTTTTTGGTGGTCCATGATATTTGTTCGAATCAAATTGACCCAGTATTTATATACCCCTGTGGGGTGTTTAGCTCAGTGGTAGAGCGTTGAGCTTTTAACTCAATGGCCGGCAGTTCGAATCTGCCAACACCTGATGAGCATATATTAACTTAATATAGTAGAGTAATATAGTAATTACTAATTGGGAAAATCATCTATGGCAAAGTGAAGTCGAGAAGTTTTGATTTATTAAATATCATTTATCTAGTAACTGCTATTTATCTCTAATTCACATCTTAAAAATAATTTATGTACCCTACATGAATAATCAAGGGACAAGTCTCCTATGGTAAAGGTGAGCTGATTGCTAATCAGTATACGTGTTTTCTCGTATCGTAGGTTCGAATCCTATCTTGTCCGTATCTTACTTTATAGTATGAGTGGATGTAGAATTATAAGAGTAATACTTGATTTATTTTACACTTATAAGAAGACGATGATAAACTCAAGGGCATAAGACGACACTTTTAGTCGTTTGCTAAACGGCCGTATAGGCATTCCCTATCCATGGGTTCGAATCCCATTTTTCCCGAAGTTCTGTTGTGGTTATAACTAAATACAAAATAATTTACTAAGATAAGAACAAGTATCCTATGGTAAAGGTAAACTGATTCCTAATCAGTATACGGGTCATTCGTATCGTAGGTTCGAATCCTATCTTGTTTATATAAATTGAAACATCATTAATAATTACTTTAGTTGATGAATAATTATAAGAATAATACAAGATTAATATTAATAAGAGAATTAATATATAAGAATAGTCATACTATAAAATAACCGGGATCTAAGTAATAAATGTGAACGTAGTTTAATGGTAGAATTCCTCAGTGTCATTGAGTATGATGTCGGTTCGAATCCGATCGTTCTCGTATCATTTACAGATATCAGTTTATCTCTTTAGATCTAGGGTCTAGAGATAAGCTTGAGCAGGTTAATCATTATGATTAATTCTTAATTCAATTTATTTTAGTAGTCTGGCTAAATCGCTTCTTTCGAGTTGTGAAGGCATTTAAGGTCAAAGTAGCCTTTATATACATGAGTTTAGTCACCCCACCTAAAAGGTGGAAGTTTATCCGTCAAATAGATTAGACTTCCCGACCAGAGGGAGGGCGTAACTATCTGGATCATGTTACTAGATTTTTAGCCAAGCTTAACTTCTACTAACACCCACTATTTTTATAATACAATGGACACCAATAGGAACTAAAACAAGATGCATGACATTATCATTAGTGTTATTCCTTGTAGGTATTTTAGGCTTCGTGCTTAACCGTAAAAACATTATCCTAATGCTAATTAGTATTGAGATGATGTTACTAGCGGTGACTTTACTTGTTATTGTTAGCTCATTCAGCTTCGATGACATTGTAGGTCAAACTTACAGCATCTACATCATTGCCATCGCCGGTGCAGAGTCTGCGATTGGTTTAGGTATCTTAGTTGCATTCTATCGATTAATTCCCCTCCTAGTCCTTGTCTTTCTTCGCATTGACACAGAATAATTCTATAAGCTAGAAAGATCAATCAGAGCTGCTACTGTATGATAACAGTAATAATGTATGCTGCAGGGTTGCATTCCCTTGATCAATTAGCTGATGACACTTCATCACAGAGACTATACGAATTACGCGTATACACCATTTGAGTCGTGTACGTGATGACATAGTCCTTTCCCCCTGTTAGATAATTAATTTAATTAGATTTACAGTAGGAGTACAAATCATTAATTTACAATGAAACTTAGTTTAGGCAAAATGACTCGTGCACAGCGAGCTGCTACATATGTACTACCTAAAGCACTTACTATATCAGTACTACCATCTGTACGAGCACCTATCAAACCTGATACTACTTGTCTTGCAGTAGTAGTTTATGGGACTCATATTGGGTCTACTATTGGGCTTGCCCTTACGACTCTGACTCGTTCACGTCTCTTCTTAACACCCTTACTGGAACAAGTTCTAGTAGGTATTTTGTTAGGGGATGCGTATATTCGGCGTCCGAATGCTAAGGCTAATCCTAATATCCACCATAAACAGGGTTTTGTACACCTAGAGTACATCTTGTGACTTAACATTGTGTTATCACCTATTTGTTCTCTACGGCCTGCTTTACGTCTTCGTCGAGATGCTACTGCATTCCTTGACTTTACGACACGGTCTTTACCTTGTCTAGTGCCTCTTCATAATCTATTTGTACATGATGGTGTTAAAGTAATTACTATGGCACTGTTAGACTACATTACACCTGTATCATTAGCATACTGAGCCATGGATGATGGTTCCTCTACCCAGGATAACGGATTCTATTTCTGTACTCAAGGGTTTAAATTTGAGGAGCACATTGTTCTTCAACGTATTCTGTGACTTAAGTTTGGACTTCATAGTACTATTCATACACACAACCAGAATCAGTATCGTCTGTACATCCCTGTGGCTTCTACACTAATTTTACGTGAGCTTATCCGCCCACACGTTGTGCCTTCATTCCAGTACAAGCTGGTACAAGGTAATTAATTATCAATTTCCTCAATAACAGGGGGGAAGTACGAGGATCAATTAACTTACGCTAAAGATGTACCTATCAATTCTTGCCTTACCATTATTAGGTGCTATCACATCAGGTTTACTAGGACGTAAACTTGGAGTTACTGGAGCACAACTAATTACATGTGCTTGTATGATTACTGCAGCACTTCTTTCTATCGTAGCCTTCTATGAGGTTGCGCTATGTGGTTCACCTGTTTCTATCCACTTAACTAGTTGGATTGATTCAGGTATGATGTCTGTAGACTGGGCTTTCATGTTCGATAGCCTTACAGTATCTATGTTATTACCTGTTCTGGTAGTTTCATCAATGGTTCATGTATACTCAATCAGTTACATGTCTGCAGATCCTCACAACCAACGATTCTTCGCTTACCTTTCAATGTTCACATTCTTCATGCTAATTCTTGTAGCTGGAGATAACTACTTAATTTTATTCGTAGGTTGAGAGGGTATCGGAGTTTCATCATACTTACTAATTAACTTCTGGTTCACACGGATCCAAGCTAACAAATCAGCTATTAAAGCTATGGTAGTTAACCGTGTTGGAGATACTTTCTTAAGTGTTGCATTCTTTGGGGTATTCTGGGCCTTCGGAAACCTAGATTACGCTACAGTTTACAGCTTATCACCTTACATGAACGAGACAGTTCTAACAGTAATTGGATTACTATTCCTATTTGCTGCTATGGGTAAATCTGCCCAATTAGGACTACATATGTGATTGCCAGATGCAATGGAGGGTTGGTGATATAACTTCCTAATTATCATAATGGGTGCTTTGTTTTTAACAACTTACAATTATGCAGTCGGGGACTATGATATTCATTGTCTATCAATGATTCCTCTAGCTTTATCTAAATTACCTCGTCGTACTTTAGAAATTATGAGTGCTAATATTCTCGCTGATGGGTGTTTACGGTACTCTAATTTTAAGCGAGACGGAGTAGCTAAAGGTAATGCCCGCTACGAGATGACCATGAGTGCTAAAGCTTTAGGGTATATTCAATATCTACTAGATACTGTATATGCTCCATTTATTAACTCTGGTTTAAGTCCTTGACCCAATACTGCTTTACCTCAACATGCTGGTAAAGTAATTACACAATATTACTTTACATCATCAGCTCACCCTATTTTTACTTCCTTACATGCTCTATGGTATGTTTGAGATAGTGAGTTAAACAAATACACTAAGATTGTACCTCTTTATTTAGCTGAGGTATTTACAGGTGTGTTTATTGCTCATTGGCTAATGGAAGATGGGTATTGAGAGCAAGACGGTAAAACTATTTTTTTCTGTACTGAGTGTTTCTCTCGTCAGGATAACTTATTCCTTATTCAATTGTTATCCCATCTTGGGATTAAAGCTACTCTTAAGATTCGCAACAAAGCTAAAGACGCTTGTCGTATTCGTGTATCACGTAAGAGTCTTACAGTTTTACGCGAACTAGTACAAGAACATATGCACCCTGTATTTATGTACAAATTAGGTCCTGTATAGGCCCTCATAAAATTACTTTATATGCTGAAACAATTAACCCCTTTAGTATACTATTTTTTAGTCACAATATTATTATTATTAATCAGCAGCTATTAAAGCTCAGAGACTGTACAAGTAAATTAACTTTGTGATAATAAGATACAGTCCGAGGGAGAATATGATTAATTTACTATTCTTCCTTGCCAACTCCTGTTTCTGCGTTAATCCACGCTGCTACACTAGTTACTGCTGGAGTGTACTTACTACTACGATCTTCACCATTACTAGAGTTCGCTCCTACTACTCTTGTTGTTATTACTTGGGTTGGAGCTGTAACAGCCTTCTTCGCCGCTACAACAGGTCTACTACAAAATGACATTAAACGTGTTATTGCGTACTCTACTTGTTCACAAATGGGATACCTATTCATGGCAGTAGGAATCTCACAATACTCAGTAGCTTTATTCCACTTAGTAAACCACGCGTAAATATTATATATAGAGCGCGTATAAAACTTAACTCTATGCTAAGAACTATTAGCGTATTAATCACCTCATCTAGGTCATAGCATTAATATACATAGTACTATTAGCAGGATATTATTCCTCAACGATCACACGTTAAGACACTTAATCTGAAATGCTTAAGTGTATGAAATGATCTTACCAAATTAAATATATATTTGGTTGTTTACTCTCTATTCGCTACATTATTTATTTCACTTACTGTATACCTCATTGTAGGGTTCTGTGGTGTTGTTTACGTTTTTGCTATGGATAGTACATTGTTCAACCTTTACGTAGCTACACGATTACGATGGTTATTAGGAGGACTTCGGTTTGTCTATGCCATTGGAGTAGTTTATTTAGCATTCTTAGGTTTTGTAGGTATTGATGAGTGGTTCTACTACTCACATGCTTTACTTCAAGATTTTGGATTAGATATCACTCCAATCAGTTTAGTTAATTATTCAATTAATACTGGTTATTCTGCTGTTAACACTATTGACAGTTTATTTGATATGTTACTCCCATCTGTATATGCAGATGAATTACCTATGGATTTAGCTCCTGTACATCCTTCGTTCCAATCTATTTATAACGACAAATCCCCAGGAGGAGTCGTAGTACAGAATTGACTTACTCACATCGTTAGCCAAGAACAGTTAGGTATGCCTATGTTCTTAAGCTCTACAGGTATTAAGGCTTCTCACACACTTATTAATATGCTTAACGACTTGCCACAAGATCCAGAATCTGCGTTATTTCCAAATGACTGCAAATTACTGCCTTACTTGTCTAAAGCCTTATACTTTGACTACGCTTACAACATGGATCTTAACTTAGATTATATTTCACATGTTACAGATTATGATCTTCCATTGCGTAAAGGATTACCTTCTGGTGTGGAATCAGGTGTTTACGCATTCATTCACACTGAGACAGGTTATGCAGGTATTGGTTCTGCTTTATCATTTGAATCTCGATTAACAGACCACTTGCGTAGCTTTAAAGGTAGTCGCGATACTACCTTTATGCACAACTGAGTAGTTGATAACGGTGGTATTACATCACTGAAATGAGCACCTATCATCTCAATGCCTAACATTGAGTTAATGTGGATGAAAGATTACTCTACGGAGGAACTTAGTCTAGGTGGTGCTAAAGTACTACGTGCATTTGCACAGTATTCGACTCGAGTGCTAGAACAATGTATCCATACACAATTTAGCCCTTACTTAAACCCTGGGAACCATGAAATTGTCTTTTTCAATACTAGCTATTCTTCTAATGACATGCTAGTTTATTCACGTGCACTAGAACGATATTTAGCCTTAGGGCCAGATCAGTTAACAGTGCTAGCTGAAAGCGATAGTTACAACAGTCTAGGGAAGTTAATTGGGTTGTCTAATGTGTCGGTACGAAACAACATGAACTGACATCTTGGTACTGAATTTATTCATAATGGGGAAACCGTTAATGGGTATCTTCAACAATTTGGTGCGTCTTGGCGTACTGAATTACTTCCAGGTCAATTAGTTCCTCGGCAGAAATGGCCTAAGCTTGAACTAGGGACACATTCATTGCTCGACCTTGAGCCAGGTAAACTATTTGCTATTCCAGTAGATAGTCTTGATAACTGGAATCTTCAGTTTTCTAGTGAACGTGAGCTATGATTAGCATTAAACCCTGAAGTGCATAGTCACTTAGATAGCTTAAGCTCTAAACAACAACATCAGTACCTTAATAACCGGGTCGGGCGGTATCTTAATATCTTTCGACCTAATGAGACAGATTTAGGTAACTACTACTTTGCTCGGCACCCAGATCACTTAACTGGGTTAGCTAAGACCGCAGAAAGTTTGTTTGCTATTGACGTTGATACTCATTTAGCAACATGTTATCCTAACAACAGCAGTGTATCTAATCATGATCGACTTTCAGTTCGACGTAACATGGCTAACTTCTCATTAACCCGAGACGGGACACTATTCATCAAAACTTCTAAGTTTGTAGAGCTATTCCCTAATGCTCCTACTGAGAGTGGGTCTACCTACCAACTATCCTTAGCTGAGTTATTCTCACTAGGAGTTCCTGGTAACCTTAACAGTAAGGATGCTCTATTCAGTGTTACAGCAGCTGGTCTAGCGACTTGGTTCCGTAACAAGAGCATTGTCCCTAACATTAGTCGGCAGAATCTTCGACTGTTAATGTCTAAAGGGAAAACTTCTTCTTCAGGTACATGATATATTCCTGCGCTGAAGTTTATTGACCTATTCCCTGATGCTGTGTCCTCTCCAGGTTCTACATATCAGTTGACATCTGCTCAACTACAAAATCTTAAACTATAATCCTTTTTCAGGGTACGCAATAAAATATTAATTAATTTGGCTAGTCTTCAAAGCGGTACTATTCCTTGCAGCTGGAGGTGTTCTACACTCAATGGCTGACCAACAGGATATGCGACGATTAGGAGGTTTAATTAACTTCTTACCATTCACTTACACAATTATTTTAATTGGTTCATTAAGTCTAATGGCTATCCCTTTCATGACAGGGTTCTACTCTAAAGATTTAATTCTTGAGTCAGGATACGCACAATACACAATGAGTGGACACATCGTATACTGGTTAGGAACATTAACTGCTATGATCACTGCATTCTACTCATTCCGTTTAATTAGTATGACGTTCTTAACTACACCTAACGCTCCTAAGGGAGACTACGAACATACACATGAGCAACCAATGATTATTGTTGTTCCATTAGTAATCTTAGCATTAATGTCTATCTTCTTTGGATACATTGCTAAAGATAGCTTCGTAGGTATGGGAAGTGATATGTTAGCCACATCACTATTTGTACACCCTTCACACGTTACATTAGTTGAAGCTGAGTTCTCAATTCCAACATTCTACAAACTATTACCTGCATTTGTAACAATTGGAGGAGCTTCACTTGCTCTTCTAATGTACCATCGATTAGCGGATTTCACAATTCAATTAGCTATCAGTGATCTAGGTAAACGAATCTACACATTCTTAAATGCTAAATGGTTCTTCGATGCTATTACAACTCACTATGTAATTAACAAGTCTCTAGGTCTTGGATTAGTAACTGCTAAAGTACTTGATCGAGGTGCAATTGAGTTGTTAGGACCATTTGGACTAACAAACACATTACACGCCGGTGGTCAACATATTGCTAAACAAGATTCAGGAGTTGTAACACAGTATGCTCTATACATCATGATTGGTCTACTATCTATTACACTAGTACTATTTGTACCTGTTCTAAGTGGTATTTCACTAGATAACTTAGGAGATCTGCGAATCTTAATCTTATTTGCTATCCTACTAGTTTGTCTAGTACCACAATCATCATCTTCAGTCAAATCAGGAACTAAGCTTCCTTCATCTAAGTAATATTATATTTAATCCCCTTTTATAATATAAAAGAAACTAACAAAATAGAATTTACATTAAATTAATACCTATGTAATTTGTATTACTCTTATAAATAAAGACCAAACTCTTATGTAATAGATAACGTCAGGATATACGTTTTGACCATCTTGTCCATATGGTAGTACACTACATGGTATAGACAAGTTTCTATAGTGATCTTTCCTCAAAAGACCCCCATCGAAGATGGGGTAAGCTTGACCATTTAATCGTCCATACCTTCATTGACAAGTAGTATTAATTTACCTTGTTAAATAGCTTATTGATCTGCGTATTTATCAAGCTTACCGGTGCTCCGCACCGGGCCCAGACCGGATAATCATACTTCTTTGCTACTTAGTTTATTGTCATAGTGATAATCAAGTAGAGCTTAGAGTAGGAGGTAAATCTAATTTATTTATTATGCTAACGGCACTATTACTTATCCCTCTTGTAGGAGCTATTATGTTAGCACCTATGAACGAGTCTACTCCAGCACAAATCTCAAGTGTTAAACGAGTAGCTCTTATGACTACTGTAATTACATTCATTGTTTCAATGGTAATGTGGTCATCATTCGATTCAAGTAGCAGTACATACCAATTCACTGCTGAGTACAACACATTACACTTCTTACACATGCACGTAGGAGTTGACGGTATTTCATTATACTTTGTATTACTTACAACTTTCACAATGCCAATTTGTGTATTAGCTAGTTGAGATAACGTTACACACAATATCAAATCATTTATGATTGCTTTCTTAATTTTAGAAAGTCTACTAATCGCTGTATTCGTAGTTCTAGATCTACTTCTATTCTACGTATTCTTCGAGGCAGTTCTAATTCCACTATTCGTTATGGTTGGAGTTTGGGGAGCTAGTGCAGACCGTGTACGAGCTTCATTCTTACTGTTCCTATACACACTATTAGGTTCATTATTCATGTTATTAGCCTTCCTAGTTATTATCTACCACGTTGGTAGTACTGACTTCGAGGTTATCTCATTAGCGGATATGAGCTTTGAGAGCCAACGATGGTTATGGTTAGCTATCTTCTTCAGTCTAGCGGTTAAAACTCCTATGTTACCAGCTCACATTTGGCTAAGCCGTGCTCACGTACAAGCTCCTGTCGGAGTATCAATGGTACTGGCCGGGTTAATTCTTAAGTTAGCTACATACGGTTTCTTACGAGTATTAATTCCTATGCTACCAGAAGCTACATCATACTTCTCACCATTAGTACAAACTGTTGCTGTAGTGACATTAGTGTACAGTTCATTAACTACATTACGACAAACTGATTTCAAAGTTCTAGTTGCTTACTCATCTATTGCCCACATGTCAGTTGTTGTTATTGGACTATTCTCTAACACTATCCAAGGTATCGAGGGAGCTATCTTACTAGGTATCGCTCACGGTATTGTATCACCAGCTATGTTCATGTGTGTAGGAGGTATCTTATACGATTATGAGGGGTTCTAATATGAACTTTCTTATTGGTCCCAATTCATTTGCGAATTACACTATATACTAGAACCAGTATATATCTTTGCTACTTTAATAAAGTTATAATACAAAGATATATTATACTCTACTAGTAAGCATTATGTGCTCCAGAGACTATACGTGTAAATCCCTTATTTAGAGGGATATGACATAGTCCTACTTCTTTACAGCATACACTGTTTAGAAGAAGCGATATCATACACGTGTGATCCGATACTACCGAGGTCTAACACAATACATGCCTATCTTCAGTGCAGTATTCTTCCTATTTGTATTAGGAAACATGAGTACTCCTCTAACAGTAAACTGGGTAGGTGAGCTAATGTGCCTTACAGGTTCAATTCAACGTAGTCCTTTAGTAGGATTAGCTATGAGCTCAGGTATCGTTCTATCTGCTGCATACTCCATCTGGCTTTACGCTCGATTATGTAACGGTAGTTGGTCTCCATACTTAGGTTACTCACTAGATGTAAGCCGCCGAGAGTTCATGGTATTACTACCATTACTATTCACAATGTTCCTATTCGGACTATTCCCTAACATTATTCTTACAGATCTACACTACTCAGTGTCTACACTTCTGTACCAATAATGATTTAATCAATCCCCCTTTCCATTACAACATTTACCGTATTAGTAACTTTGTCAGTATCTGGTTATTCATTACGCCTAGATGTTCCAATGTGTAACTATTTTTTTATAAATAACATCTACTCGCTGCTAGCAATTATCATTTAACAAATAATAGTATATTCCCCAGTCATATATTGATTGTATATGTAAGCATAGTATAATTGACGATGGATTGAGTTTGTGTATTAATAAGATAGTATATCTTGCAACTTTATAATTAGAAAGTATTATACTCGTTATAGTCCTAATGTCATAAATCTAAATGGCCTACAATAATAGTATAGGCCAAACTACCTTATATAAATGGGATGGTAGTAATAACAACCTTAGTGGATGTTAAAATAGACAGAGACTAACAAGTTATTATTGAATAACAAATTATAATTGAATACTAACAAGTTATAGTTGAAGATGATTATGACCAATTGATGTCCTTCTTAAAGTTAGCTCTATTTAATTAACGTATGTTTATATGTAGTTTGAGCCAGGGAGACTAACAAGATATTAACTTACTATGTCCAATGTCATCCGAGTGGATTTCCATTTCAAATTATAAGAGTAAAACAAGATGGATATTAAAGAGTAAAACAAGATGGATATTAAAGAGTAAAACAAGATGGATATTAAAGGTCATTGAATCTATAAGAGTATTATGGTAAGTCGATGTTTCATTGGCAAGCCACGACAATTCTAGGGGATCTATAGAGCAGTACTCAAGGCATGGCAGATCGTGTTAGACCATGGTGAGTTTCCAACATCTAATACCTCGAGGTGTGAAGTTCTATAGGGTAGTGCTTGGCGGCTCTACTTAAGTGTTCTTAACGAGATCAAAGTTAGTCCTACAAGTAATAGTAGGGTTCACTTGAACCTAAAAAAGTCAATTCGGTGCCTAGGAAAAACGTAGAATTTGACTTATAAGAGTAATACAATATTGAGTGGATTCTCGTGTCATTTGATCGTATCTTATATGTTTAAAAAAGACATAAAAGAAACCGCTGGGCGGGAAACCCATTATGAAGAAAAGTCACGTGTTCCATTCCTAATTTCTATTGATTATTTATTACCCATTTTATGCTTCTTAATCATTCTCTTTAACATGTAGCAAGCGACCGAGTTGGTACAACGAGGGAGCGTAGCGGCCGATCAACTAACATAGACCATCTAGAAGAGTTCATTTAGGACACTTCTAGATAAAGGGCTATGTTAGTGAGATAGATTAGTATTAGTAAACTAGAAATCTTCAATAAGGCTTAAGAACTAGACCCGACAAACAGAGCGGAGCGACCGAGGTGGTGACACCGAGGGAGCGGTGCGACCGTACTAGAATGCATTAGTCGACTACAGAACATTACGTTACGAAATTCTATTGTGAATAGACAGTTAGCGAGAGCGACCGAAACTATAACCTTAGTGATAGGGTAAAGTCACTTCTTGTACTATAGAGGGAGTTTAAGAAAAGAGACTAACTTTAATGGACACTACATTATCATTTTAGGGTTGCTACCATTAGCTAAGAACATATAAGACTAATACGAGCTTAAACTTACAATAAGAACATATAAGAGCTTAAACTTACAATAAGAACATATAAGAACATATAAGAGTAATACGAGCTTAAATTTACAAGCTTAAACTTACAATAAGGAATATTATAGCGGTAATTTCAATTCTGTTAGTCTCTTATAATTTAACATCAACTATAACTTTACTTAAGTTACTAAGTTTGGTACTACTAGGATAATTAGACTTTATATACACACATTTTGTATTAATAGTACCTTGATCAATACAGACTTTGTATTACTTTATCATCTAACTTGAATTTGGTATGAAATTCATAATACTTTGATAATTGGATCTATGTTTTATTTCTATCTTGTATTACTTTTAGAGTTATTATTTCTATCTTGTATTACTCTTATAATTTGACATTGACATTAACTAGAACCTTACCTAATTTATTAAACTTGGTACTACTAAGATAGTTAGACTTATCGCATATTAACTTAGCATTACTTGAATAATTAGAACATAAGGTTAAGTTATATCTTGTATTACTATTATTATTTAACATCAAAAGGGGATTGAATATGTAATAGCAGAAATGATCACAATAAGATATGCGTTGCTTACCTCTATGAATATAGAGGAAACGTAATTAAATTATAGTTTTGTGATGTACATTCGTGTTACGAATAACTCAGCGAATACAGGTAGGATGTATGTACCGAATACGTAAACCATAGTGATTAGCACTAGGAATGAGAATGATAATTGGTTAATGAAGTAGAATGGTAATAGTTGTGGCATAATAAATTAAATAGTTGTAGCCCTACTAATGTAACGAATACATTGTAATGATAGGCAGGCCAGATTGCTCTAATGGAACATGGAGGCTAGGTTTTTGTAAGGGGGGTAGATTTAAAGTATCTCTACTATTGAAAGGGGGCTTATAGGGTTGATTATAAAATCAAGAAACTACTGACAATTAAGATTGTACAGGTAGAGTGTTGTATGAGTGGAATGGAACAGGACTTGCCAGTGTCCACTCTAATGAGCTAGCGTATTGTGGTCCGCTTAAGAACTCAGGAGTACTTGTGAAGAACTGTGGTACAGCCCAAGGGTTGTTTGAAACGGCTTTACCGTGTACAAATTGGTCCCAGATGATGTATAGGAATAGTGCTGAAGCAACTACAGAGATGAATGATCCGAAACTTGAGATTAGGTTTCAAGCAGCGAAGGCATCAGGGTAGTCAGGAATACGTCGAGGCCATATATATTAATGTCCGAGCTCTTTATCTCGGCTACAAGGGTTTACACCATTGATTAGACTATGTCATCTGTTATATTGTATAACAGTCGGGCGCTCGTGTCGAGATTATTGTTTACGTAACTCACTCGTTAGTCGTTGAACTTTCCATTATCATTGTGCATCGCACACTAAGTATGTACTTAGACGTAGATAATGGCTTAGCTGCAAATTGTCTTATAGTTAATAAGATATTCTTGCAATTCACCCGATTATGAAGGGACAACCTTCTATTATAAATTAATAGTGTGGTATTTCATCCCGGCTAATCCTAAGAAGTGTTGCATTCTCTACTTAGTTATTTAATAAATATGAGTAGAGATTAGATCTTGTCATTATCTCTAGTAACGAGATATCAAACGTAAGATCGTTGAAGTATAGTATACTTGCAAATTGTGCCTAACTCTAAGGTTATAACTATTTATAGTACTTAGAGATAAAGACATTTCTTGCATATAGTTTGATGTATCATAAACCCTATCTCTCGTAAACCCGAAGTCTTTATCGGACTCAGGAGGGTAGGGGTTAAGCCCCCAAACAAGGGAAGAATGTTAAATTAACCCCCACGAACAGTGACCAGAAGTGGATGTGTGCTAATTGCTCGTTGTAAGCTTTACCAATGATCTTAGGAGACCAGAAGTAGTAAGCTACGAACATTCCGAATACGGCTCCCATTGAAAGAACGTAGTGGAAGTGAGCTCAATAACCTTCATCTACATAAATTAGACCCAACCCTTAAAGGGGTAATTATCCAATATGATTAGTAGTTACCTACCGTAGGTAGGTAGGTTGGGGGTATAATGAAAGCTATTGGACTATATCTTCATCCTAGCATGTAATATACTAGGAGTCTTATTAATAGTCTCTGAGACATGAGAGTCTGCTGATGGTTAAATTTTGTAGACACTGTAACTCTAAATAGAGTAGTATACAATATTAACGTTCCAGCATATATAAGATTTATTACTATAGTTACCTATAGCAGTTGCAACTAATTAACAACGTAGTATGTATCGTGAATTGCTACATCAAGTGAAGCGTTAGCCAAGATTACTCCTGTTAGTCCTCCGATAGTGAATAGAGCAACGAATCCTAGAGCGAATACCATAGGTGCAGTGTATCGAATTGATCCACCGTAACATGTTGCTAACCAACTGAAGATTTTAATTCCAGTAGGCACAGCAATAATCATAGTAGCAGCTGTGAAGTAAGCTCGAGTATCAACATCAAGTCCTACAGCGAACATGTGGTGCTTTGTGTCAGTTATAAATAGTATCTAACACAAAAAGACTATATCATCAACCCTATTTTATCGAGTTACCGAATCAATTGGGTAGTTTTAAGTGTAGTCGTTGAGAAATATACATTTCTGCTGATGTCTATAAGCTCACAAGATTGTAACTAAAGATAGTACTTGTAATAATAGAGTTTCAGCATATATTAAAATAATTAAATACTCATATTGCTATGAGGGGGTCCCAAACAAGACCAAACAATGAATCCTAAGATTCCAATACTTGCCATAGCGTAAACCATTCCTAAGTAACCGAAGATTGGTTTACCTGAGAATGTAGCAATAGCGTGTGATACTGCTCCGAAAGCAGGGATAATTAAGATGTAAACCTCAGGGTGTCCGAAGAACCCTTTCCCCAAACCTACTCACTCTAAGTCCTGGTGAATAGGCAATGTAACACTCAGCGTAAATGCGTCCCGATCTACCGGACAATAGAAATTTAGCATACGCCTCAGGGTGTCCTTGTTCCTCTTAATAACATCATTTGATGTGAGGGGGGAAATCGACTGTACATTAAGCATCATTTCAGATACCCATAAGTGACCCAGTCTGTAGCGATTCCTTAGGGAACCGACGGTCTTAACCTAGGATAGGTCTTTAACCGTTTTCACTTGTGTTGCCAGACGTGATAATGATGTTCACGCCCTATCGCCCTGTCAGGCAATACTCATAGACACTCTGATTTCTTCTAAGAGTTGCTCAGAGTCATTAGATGAGGACTAGAATAATAGTATGCATATGCATTTGATGAGTTAGGTCTTAATTTTATTGATAACACCTGCCTAGTCATCTTGATAGCTTGCGCTAAACTATATCCTTTATTCCGGTTATAATTTTGCTTTACGTCGCGAAGGATCCTAAAACCCCGGTGCTCCGCACCGGGTAAGCTTGATCAAAGGACACATATCAATAAGCTATTAACAAAGAAAGTCAATATTACCCTATATAAATATGGATTATTAAATGCTCAAGCTTACTCCCTAATTGATTGGGGTGTGGTAGAGACTACAATGGCCCCATACAGGATGTTGAAGTAAGAAGCATCGCACTATAGGTAAAGGCTTAATGTATTATATGTTTGTAAGAATAGGTGTTGGAATAGTAATGGGTCACCTCCACCTGCTGGGTCGTAGAATGATGTGTTGAAGTTACGGTCAGTTAATAGCATAGTAATTCCCTTAATCTTAGTTTCCGGCCGCAATGGCCATGCATTAATGCTCAATATTTATATATAAAGAATGAAATTATAAATATGGGAAACAAACCTATGCTCACGCATAGGATGAGACTGTATCTTACTATCATATACCGACTAATGAATATTAGTTCAATTAAATTCTGTACGTCCATTGTTCATACGAGTTTTAAGCTCTACAATATGATTTACATTGTCCCATTCAGTATTTGTTACGAAATAATTAAAGATAATATTTCAATCTTTAAAATCCATAGCTTTAGTACCCATAAGAGGGTAAGCTAATAGATAATTTACTAAAATAGAATTGCTACTAATAGTCGAAGTACGTACACGGGATTCCGGGTGTTTCCGGTCATTACGAATAAAATTAACTTTAACATTAAGAAAATCTGCAATAAATGTCATGTAAGGTAATGAAGGAATACCATCATGATTAACCCGTGCTTGCGTTAACTCAAAAGAAATACCAAGTCGTGGATACTTAGTAAGAAGACTAGTTCGAACTTGAAAAGATCCATCAGCTTCAATGAATCCTGCTAATCAAGCATTAGATTCTAAAGATGAAGTATCAATTGGTAGTCCTACAATGTTTAATGTAGGTACTTTATGGTTCAGATGTAAAATAAGTCGCAATAAATCTAAATTTTTAGGTGTACGCATAAAACCGTTAATTAAACTTACAACTTTAATAATTCCTTCACGGTTATTAATAGTATAAATGTAAGCAGCTTGACGCGAACGCTTAGAAATGGAACCATGACCAATTAATAGTTGCAAAATTAAAGCAAGTGGATAATCTTTAGCTGCAAAAGCAATTTGAATTGAAGGGTAATTTAATTTACCTTTAACAGATCGTTCAGAAGTTGGTACAACGATAGTACCATCTCCTTCAATTAGACCTGCTAGATAAGAACCAAGATTCAAGGATAATTGTGATAGTCGGTTAGATAGTCCTGGCGCACAGTCGTTGAGGTTCCGTACAAACTTGAAGTTTTGTGACGTTACCTGCGGATTGTCTCATGTGCTACACACAAATAACAAAGGTGTAGTCATAATTGAGAGATCCCCGCATACAGCCAGGTTTAGAGCCGGCAGAATTGTAGGGCAACCGGCTAGAACAGGAAGAGATAGTAATAGCATAATAGCTGTGATGAACAGAGCCCAACAGAATAGTGGAAGCTTGTGCATTGACATACCTGGGTGTCGCATGTTAAGGATAGTAGTAATGAAGTTCATTGCACCTAACATTGAACTGATTCCAGCTAGGTGTAGACTGAAGATAGCTAAATCAACTGAAGCACCTGAGTGACTTTGGATACCAGATAATGGTGGGTAAAGAGTCCATCCTGATCCAACCGAAAAATAAAGTATTATATAGGACCAGTAATGCAATATTGGATATTACATCTGAGTGGTGGCCAATGTATACTTTATAATGGACTATGTCTTACTTTAATGTATAAAGTATTTACGTATAGTCGCTGAGGAAAGAATTACCTGCTTATATATTTATCATAACGATTATCAATGAACTTTCATTACGTTATGATTTATAAATATCCAAGCATATAGTAAATTTTAGGCAGGGCATTGGGTTATGCTCCCACACGATAGTGCATTGAAGGGATCATGTATGGAAGAACTAACGAACGTAGTAAATTCATAGATTGACGACGAATTAAGACCCGTGTACGTCCCTTCGAGTGTTTCTCGATTCGGCAGCTAAGGCCGAACTTCTCAATTAGTACTGACATAAGACGTAAGTTGTCCTCGTTAGTAAATCCTTCAGTACACAGGACTACAAAACCATCTCGAATGTGATAGCTACCATCTCCCATGATTAGATAAGCTAACCCCACAGGTGTTAATAAGTCATAGATGTTCAATGGAACAATCTTAACGTTATATAGATAGAATAACTCCCGGAAATAGTTGAAACATGGTAATGTAATAGAGTTAAAGAAGAAGGCAACATCTGTGTTACCTGTTGATTTGTTAAGTAATACCCCTGAGTAAGGGAATACTGAACAGTAAGGCATTAATAGTACAAAGACATGCCAAAGAAATAATACATTTGGTCAACCTTGCCCAAATCGAATTCGTGAGTTAGAAACACGAGTACTAGTACTAGCATGTTGTCCTGTACCACGAGGTGTACTTCGTAATACGCTCATATCCGATAGGATGAGTCCGATTAAAGCTTGGAATAAGTAAGATCCCTCAGGGATGTTGAATTTTGCACGTTCCTTGATTGACATGGAGAATCGTTTGTGCACTAAAGAAGTGATTGAGAATAGGAGAAGACTCCCGAGAAAGAGGAATGCTACGTATAATGCAGTGGGCAGCAATAGGGGTTTACCCTGCTCAACTAGTGCACTAGCAAGTAGTAAGATTAATGAAGGAGGTAGTAACCAGAAACTAATGTTGTTTAATCGTGGGAACGCCATGTCAGGAGCTCCGATTTGAACAGGCACTAGGTAGTTACCGAATCCCTTGAAATATTTAACTATTGACCAATAAAGTATACGCGTCGATTATCATACTCGAACACGGTCCCCTTACGTAAGTAAGAGATAACTGTAGGGCGAGAAATGTGAATTCCAATGAGTGCTAACGCATCTGAAGCCTTACGGCCCGAATTGTAAGTACCCAGTAATACTGTGCTACCATCAGCTAGTAGCTCAAATACACTAACAGCAGTACCATTAGCCATACTAATAGCAAGCCGTGCCTCTGGTGTATGAAGACGTTGATAGAAAGGATTGTTTTCTCCCACATAGGATACTTTAGGAAGATTAGCTAAAGCAGTAACACGTTTAGCTGCTAAAGCTTGGGCTGAAAGAACCCGAGTTACAACTCCGACCATACTACCGCTAACACGAATAGTGTTAAAAATAGTATTAAAGAGAGCAATAAAGAATGTCTCTACAGGCTGCCATACTGCAGCTGAAGAATCAGAAACAGAAATAATAGTTACCCAGAAGGCCTGAGGGCCATGTTTCTGGAGTAAGTTGTTGAATAGAGAAGGGTGTGTAGATAGATAGCTAGGAGAATTATAATTCTTCCCAAACCGGTTACGAGCATTGTTAGTTTGCCCAACGTATTGTGCACATCCTTTAGTCCAAAAGGCAGGCTTAAGAGTCCACATGTAAATAACTGGACCTTTAAAAGTACGGACAATAAAACTAGGGTCATACGCCATGTCATGAACTAAAATAATCGGAACTAGTCCAGGATGTCCTGCAGCACCTGCATTGATAGCATTAAGCAAACCGGGTGTCAGGTTGTGCCAAAGACTACCTGGGATTTCAGGGTTGAATAAATTAGGATGTGAGATAGGATTGATATCCCAATGGATAATAAGTACTGGCACTAAGGCTAGTACTGTAGAACCTAGAATACTGGGTAAGTACTGAACTGTAGGACGGATAACAACAGGTAGTACTGGAGGTGTAACAGGTTTAACAGCTACTGGAATAGCATTAATAAATTTTTTCCCCCGAGAACGTTGAGGCTTAACAGCTCGGGTATTAATGTAACGTACTGAAGTAAATGGAATCGAACGTGATGATCCACCTCGAGAATATTTGTTGGTAGAAAGTTGTTCTGAAGGTGAAAACATCTTGTCATATTAGTTAAATATAACAAGGACTATGTCTTAACTATATTACTATAGTTTTATATGTGTAGTCGCTGAGGATAGTCTCCTGCTAATTGCTCCTTAATGAATAGTATAACTTCAAACAAGTCATTCATTAAATAAAGGGTCTTAGCATAATATATAATTTAAAGTAAGCAGTTTACCTACTAGGGCTGGCATTCAATTTCCCCGTGAAATAACTAAGGGAAACTAGACTATATCTTTATCTTTCTCTACTTAAAGACGAAGTCGATCTGTATAAGAAGTAGATACTTTACGTGTAGTCGTTGAGGATTATAGTCCTGCGAATAGATACATATAAATTAAATGTTACCTAGTAATAGGTCTTAATTAAGTTATCGTTCTCGCATTGAGTAAAGTTACAAATAATGTATTTCAACATTACAGGGCAATGGTATTTACCATGAAGAAGATCATTAATAGGGCGTGAGCCGTAATGATAACGTTGAATAATTGGTGGTTTCCGTGTAGGAATTGTACTCCAGGTGATGATAACTCCATTCGGATAATCACACTGAAAGCTGTTCCTAACATTCCTGAGAATACGGCAAAGATTAGGTATAGTGTACCAATATCTTTAGCGTTTGTACTGAAAAGTCATCGAGTCATAATAAATAAATATGTGTTTTAGTCTTATCACTTATCAAATCAACAATACAATTTCGTTAATATAAAGTAATTACTTCTATATTTTGTATGTTTCTAGAGTAGCCTAATATGATTTCATATTGTATTGACTAACCAAAACCATACTAAAAATGGATAGCGATAGTCCCTTATAGCTTTATCTTTTTATTAAAACTAGTATTACTCTTATATTAATGACATTAGAATGAAATAACTATTTATTCAAATTAGTATTACTCTTATTTATTCAAATTAGTATTACTCTTATAGTTTAAATCCAATGACAGTAAATCTATAATCCATTTTTTGAAGTATCATATGATTATCGACTCACAAGCTTTTTCCATCTAAGAGAAAGGCATTAGTATTCAAAAGGGGGTTATTAGTATTCTATTTTTCAGCAGCAGCTTCCGCTACCACTCCTATATTTCGACTTCATCCAAATCAAGGCGTCAAACTCACAAAGATTCCATAAATTTATCAACTATTGTCTTTAAACTTGATAAAGCTTAAAGGGATCAATAATGATCTATAAATATCAGCCCAGTTTCATCTAACGATCTCTTTCCAGATGTGACGATGAGGAAAAATGTTATAGCCACTATACAATGACTAAGTCTCTTCCAGATGTGTTGTGATAATAATAATTGCCTAATACCACTTAAGAGGTGTAGTTTATTGTTAAACTAGATCTATCACCCTGACAATTATAAATAAGTATTGTGAAATATGTAGATTGTTTATAGGAAAATAGGCACGTAACACGTTAACAATGGAAGCCTATACAGGAGTTTATAAATACTAGGACGTAGGTTTTTATTTATTTTCTAGAGCTTTCCTATCTACTTATCACTGCTTACATCTACAACGTAGATGAAAAGATTATTAACCCTATAACTAGACCTAGACACATATAGAAAAGGGGATTGTAGTAATACTAGATTAAGCCAAGTTTGTAGATGAATGCAGGGTGCATGTGAGGTCGTACAAGTGAGATTACCCTAGGCATTGAACCCCGATAAACTCGGATACGGAACTTACCACTCTGAACAATAAGTCCTGTTAGGATCGAATATTGTAATAACAGAGCCTGTAGTCGTACACACTCTTCTCGAGTGAAATTGTCAGTACATAAAACAAGAGTCTTATCCGTATAATAACCGTCATCCATAATTCAATGAGCTAAAGATAAAGGTGAGAACATACTACTAATATTCTGAGGTACTACTTTAATGTATTTCATCTTAACAATATCTCACTGATACCAAAGAGAGTGTAGAGTAAAGAAGACTGGTAAAGTCTTAGTAAAAATGTGGAACTGTGTAACATGGATCTGGAGACTAGTAGAGTAATAATTGTTTTCTCGGAAACCTACTCCTGAGAACTGTTTGTAGTACTTATTGAAAGTGCCTAATACATGGTCATAGGCAGGAACACTCTTATTCATTTCGAACCGAGCGTTTCCAGTAGGTTGACCATCTACTTTCCGTCCAGTACGACGGATACACCCGTCTCCTAATAGATTACCTGTGATAACATGTAGTGTTTCCTCAGGGTTAGTACCTAGTAGAGGAAGAAGAGTATCTACTGATGTCGTATCTTTAGCCTCCACCTGGGTAGTAACAATACTACTAGTACTCAATGACGCACGAGTTGTGACTGTCACATCATTACCTGACGTATATTTGAAGAGATTAGTCATATTTAATTGAACTAAAACCCCCCTGATATACTATATACATTATGATAGCAAAAGGGGGATTCTAGTTTTGTATTTTTCAGCAGCACCTTCCGGTACCACTCCTATATTTCGACTTAGTCCAGATCGAGGTATTACACTCACGAAGATTCCTTAGATACACCCGCTACTACTATTTGACCCGATAAGGTCAAATGGTTATAGTATGGGTTTATCTATATCAGCCCAGTTTCATGCAACATTCTCTTTCCCGACTTGACGAGTAATTAGTACATCCCGAGTGGTATTTTCACCGTGGCGCACTACTCCACGATTACTCGCAATTCCTATTTCATGTAGCCGATTGCAGGCTACAATCCGTGTGGGTTCATTTGGTGATTAGC